>Ga0208787_1001106_pt1 | contig 12188 bp, 16 predicted proteins | sample Wag4_2014_7_11_FD_187362 | JGI IMG/M metagenome (GOLD analysis project Ga0208787, IMG submission 187362) | Fresh water microbial communities from Ohio, USA - Utica-2 Time Series HT 2014_7_11 (SPAdes) (version 2) | ecosystem: Environmental > Aquatic > Freshwater > Water tank | place: USA: Ohio... | reverse complement strand
CTTCTACCCCGCCGACTTCACCTTTGTCTGCCCCACCGAACTCGGTGATCTGGCCGACCATTACGACACTTTCAAGGCGCTGGGCGTTGAGATCTACGGCGTGTCGACTGACACCCACTTCACCCACAAAGCCTGGCACGAGACCTCCGAGACCATTAACAAGGTCAAGTACCCCCTGGTTGGTGACCCCACCGGCACCATCACCCGCAACTTCGACGTCATGATCGAAGAAGAGGGTTTGGCCCTTCGCGGTACGTTCGTGATCAACCCCGAAGGCGTCATCAAGCTGTGTGAAATCCACGACAACGGCATCGGCCGTGACGCCAATGAGCTGCTGCGCAAGGTGCAGGCTGCCCAGTACATCGCTGCGAACCCCGGTCAGGTCTGCCCTGCCAAGTGGACGCCTGGTGCTGAGACGCTGACCCCTTCGCTGGATCTAGTTGGCAAGATCTAATCGATCTTGACACCGGGGTGGGCCCACAAGGCCCGCCCCTTCTTTTTTGATCGCTGTCTGTCACCCAGTCGGAGACCATCATGCTCAATGATCAGCTCAAAGCGCAGCTGCAGGCCTACCTGCAGAAACTCGTCTACCCCATCACCCTCACCGGCACGATGTCCAACGAGCCCAGCTCGGCCGAAGTCCGGTCCCTGCTCGAGACCATTGGTGGTCTGTCCGAGAAGGTCTCTGTTCGGTTTGACGGTCAGGATGCTCGTAGCCCGTCCTTCACGGTGGCTCGCGATGGCACAGACATGTCGCTTCGATTTGCTGCGGTTCCCTTGGGCCATGAGTTCACCTCGCTGGTCTTGGCGCTGCTCTGGGCCGGTGGTCATCCACCCAAGGTTGAGGCAGATGTCATCGAGAGCATTCAGGCTTTGGACGGTGATTACAGCTTTGAGGTCTACATGTCGCTGTCTTGCCACAACTGTCCCGATGTGGTGCAGGCGCTGAGCCTGATGTCGATTCTGAACAGCAAGGTCAAGACGGTGGTGATCGACGGTGGCCTGTATCAAGACGAAGTGGCCGCACGCAAGATCATGGCAGTGCCCATGGTCTTTCTGAACGGCGAGCTCTTTGGCTCGGGTCGGATGACGGTTGAGGAGATTGTGGCCAAGCTCGACACCAAGTCTGACGAGAAAGACAAGGCCAAGATTGATGCCAAAGAGGCCTTCGATGTCTTGATCGTAGGCGGTGGCCCGGCCGGTGCTGCAGCTGCTGTTTATGCAGCCCGCAAAGGCATCCGCACGGGCCTGGCTGCAGAGCGTTTTGGTGGCCAGACCAACGACACCCTGGGCATCGAGAACTACATCTCGGTGCTCGAGACCGATGGCCCCAAGTTCGCGACCGATCTTGAGCGCCACGTCAAGCACTACGACGTGGACATCATGAACCTCCAGCGCGCCGACAAGATCGTGGCGCCATCACAAGCTGGTGGCCTCGTTGAGGTTCACATGGCCAACGGTGGCATTCTGAAGAGCCGCTCGGTCATTCTGTCGACCGGTGCTCGGTGGCGTAATGTGAATGTGCCCGGTGAGCAGGAATACAAGAACCGCGGTGTGGCCTACTGCCCGCACTGTGATGGCCCTCTGTTTAAGGGCAAGGCCGTGGCGGTGATTGGTGGCGGCAACTCAGGCATTGAGGCTGCGATCGACCTGGCTGGTGTGGTCTCGCATGTGACCGTGGTCGAGTTTGCAGACCAGCTCAAGGCCGATGCCGTGCTGGTGGCCAAGGCCCGCAGCCTGCCCAATGTCACCATCATCACCAATGCGCAGACCACTGAGATCAATGGCGATGGCAACCAGGTGACCGGCCTGACCTATAAAGATCGCGTCTCTGGCCAGGTGCATCAGTTGGCCCTGCAAGGGGTCTTTGTCCAGATTGGTCTGGTGCCCAATACCGAATGGCTCAAGAGCACAGTGGAGCTCAGCAAGTACGGCGAGATTGTGGTTGACTCCCACGGCGCCACCAACGTGCCCGGCGTCTTTGCGGCAGGTGATTGCACCACCACGCCCTACAAGCAGATCATCATCGCAGCAGGCGAGGGGGCCAAGGCCGCCTTGGGTGCCTTTGATTACCTGATTCGCAGCAGCGTGCCGGCTCAGGACGCCGTGACGACGGTGGCCGTAGCGGCGTAGATCGCGTAACGACTGGTTGGGCCTGCGAGAGCAGGCCTTTCCGGTTACTTGGGATCTGTCACAAACCCAATCTTGGTCAGGCCCACCTTGGAGGCCTCGCTCATGAGCTCCGCCACCTTCTTATAAGCGGTGTTCTCATCGGCCCGAATGTGCAGCTCGGGCTGAGGGTCCTTGGCTGATTCGGCTTTCAGGCGCTCTGGCAGGGCAGCCCAGTCGGCCTTTTCCTTGTTCCAATAGAGCGTGCCGCTCGCATCGATCGACAGCGAGATGGTCTGCGGCTTCACCTCATTTTTCTGGCTGCTGGCCTTGGGCAGATCCACCTTAACGGCGTGGGTCATCAGCGGAGCTGTGACCATGAAAATGATGACCAACACCAGCATGACGTCGATCAGCGGCACCATGTTGATCTCGGGGTTGGGCTGGTGGCGCCCGGTCTTAGAGGAGACGTGAAAGGCCATGGTGGTCTGCCTTATCGGGGCTTGCTGCCAGTGGCAATCAAGACAAACAGGTCGTGGGCAAAGCGCTCCAGCTGCGCGCTGTACAGACGGGCCTGGCGCTGAAAGGCGTTGTAGGCCAAGGCCGCTGGAATGGCAACGGCCAGTCCCAGAGCCGTCATGATCAAGGCCTCACCCACGGGGCCAGCCACCTGGTCCAGAGAGCTCTGACCACTCATGCCAATGCTGAGCAGTGCGTGATAAATGCCCCAGACCGTTCCAAACAAGCCCACAAACGGGGCGCTGGATGCCACCGATGCGAGCAGCGTCTGACCGTATTCCTGACGGGCGGCTTCTTCGTCGATGGCCTGTTGCAATGCACGACTGACGAGTTCGCTGGGGCTCTCGGCATCGATGAGCCCTGCGCCGGTCTTCACACTTGCATAGGTGGCCGCAGAAATCGCCGCCTGGGCAATGCGCCCATGGGCATCGGCGTGCTGATTGGCCAGGGTCTTTAAGCCGTCTAGGCTGTTGATCGCCTGAAATGCCTGGACAAACGCCGCAGTTTCTTTTTTGCGGCCCATGGCCTGGCGGATCTTGGTGACAATCACCGTCCAGCTGGCCACCGACATGACGATCAAGATGACAAATAAGACCAAGCCCAGTGCATCGGTCTGGCTAAGAAAGTGGCTAAAGCCCATGGGCTGAGCGGTCGGCATGGTTATCTCCGGAGTTGGAATGTAAGGGGAATATCAACCCATTCTGCTATCGCTATTTTGCCTTGTCTGGCGGGCACAAACCGCCAGCGGCCAACCGCCTCCTGGGCGGCTTGATCTAGGCGGGCAAAGCCGCTGGATTTGAGCAGTTGAATTTGGTCTGGGGTGCCTTGCGCGCTGACATAGACGCGCAGTATGACCACACCCTCTTCACCTAATCGGCGTGAGATGGAGGGGTAGCCAGGCCTTGGGTTGTTCAGATAGTCGGCATCGAACTTGGGCTGGATGACGTCGGCAGCAGCAGCCTCCTGGTTGGTCTTAGCCTTTGTGTCGGTCTTCTGTTCCACGACTGGGCTGGGCTCGACCTTCTTGGCCGGCTCTGGTGTTGGCGCTACCGGCGTGGGCGTCGGTGCAGGCTTGGGCGCGGTCAGAATCTTTTTGGGGGTCTCTTTCACCACCGGCTTGGGCGGGGTTGGTGCGGGCACGACCACCGGAGAAGGTCCGGATGGCGCAATGATGCTGGCCAGAATCGGCTTGGATTCGGAGACCTGCAGGTCGAGCTGCGAAGTCGTGACGCCCACAAGAATCAAGATCACCAAGTGTGCGGCCAACACCAGTCCGAAATTCAGGGTAGCCCCAGCAAGGCCTGGTTGGCCGGTTTTCATCCAAGACTGTCCTGAGGGTCGATTGACCGCATCGTGTTGCATAGCTCAAAAGCTTACCTTGGCCTTGGTTTGTCGGTGGAGCCAGCCCGTTTCGGTTATGGTGACAGTATGTTGTCTTCTTCTTCCAGCTGCCTTTGAACGCCCGGTACGACGTTGTTGTCATTGGCGCTGGCGCAGCAGGACTCTTCTGCGCCGGCGTTGCAGGCCAGCGTGGCCTGTCGGTTCTGGTGCTCGACCATGCCCAGACGATTGGCGAAAAAATTCGAATCAGCGGTGGGGGTCGTTGCAATTTCACCAACCGCAACACAAGCCCTGAAAACTTTCTTAGCCTGAACCCAGGGTTTGTAAAACCGGCGCTGGCCGGCTATCGATCCAAACAGTTCATCAGCCTGGTTCGAGACCATGGCATTGCCTTTCACGAAAAGCACAAAGGCCAGCTGTTCTGCAATGACAGTGCAACGCAGATCATCAAGTTGCTCATCGATGAGTGTCAGGCAGGTGGTGTCGAGGTTCTACATCCGGTGTCGGTCGCGGCCATCAGTGCCGAGGGGGCTCATTGGCGGGTTCAGACCCAGGGCCATGGTGACACTCTGGCGGGTCAGTTGGTGGTGGCAACAGGGGGCCTGCCGGTGCCTTCGATTGGGGCCAGTGCCTGGGGCTTGGACTTTGCACGCAGCCTGGGGCTTGCCGTGACGCCGGTTCGGCCAGGCCTGGTTCCGTTGGCCTTTACCGGTGAGCAGACCGCTTTTTTCCAGGGACTGGCGGGTTTGAGCGCGCCAGTTGAAATCCAAGCGGGCAGCCCAAAGGGCGTCGAGCCGTCCTATGGCCAGGCGAGCTTTGAAGAGGACCTGCTGTTCACCCACAAGGGGCTCTCGGGTCCAGCCATTCTGCAGGCCAGTAGTTACTGGCAACTGGGAGAGTCGATCCGCCTCAATTGGCTGTGGGCAGGGCTCTCTGAGGCTCTCGGCGACGGGGATGCCCTTGCCGAGTTATTCGATGAGAGGGTTGTGGGGCGGCTGAACCTGGCCCAGATCCTAGGTCAGCATCTGCCGGATCGCCTGGCCAAGGCACTGGCTGAGCAAGTAGAGCCCACTGGCCGAAAGTGGGCGGAATTAAAGGGCAAGGATAGACAGACGGTGCTGGCGTGGCTAAGGGATTTCAAGGTAACGCCCGCTGGTCATCAGGGTTGGAACAAGGCAGAGGTGATGCTGGGAGGTGTGGACACCGCTGAGCTAGATCCCAAAACCATGGCCAGTCGAAGGCATGGTTCGCTGTACTTTATTGGAGAGTGCTTGGATGTGACCGGCCACCTGGGTGGTCACAACTTTCAGTGGGCCTGGGCTAGCGGTTATGCCTGTGCCCAAGCATTAAAAGGGATTTAGGTGGATTAGACCCACTTGATCATCTTGCTCTCGAGGTGCTCGATGATCTGCATGGCCTCCTCTTGCGCGAGCTTGAACTCGGGGGAGGCATTGAGACCCTGCATGACCATGGTGTGTTTCTTGGCCTCGGTAATGCCCAGTCGGCCGGCGATAAACAAATACTTAAAAGCCTCGTAGTTGTCTTTCTTGGCGTAATGACCGCTTAAGTGCTCTTTGGCGATCAGGTGGGCCGCTTCGACAGAGCCATGCTCAAAGCCCTGGTGCAGTAGGTTCATGATGTTGGAGCCAGTGGCCAGCGGCAGGTGAGCGCCATCGCTCATATAGAGTTTGGCCAGCGCAATGAAGGCCTGGGCCACCTCCATGCGACAGGCGGCGTTCAGATACTCGACGGCCTTCTCAATATTTTTGGTGTCGTAAGGAGCGCGCCAATAGACCACCGCCAGGTTAAAAGTCGCCTCTCCGTTTTTCTTACGAACCTCTTCTTTCATCATGTCAATCAGACGCTGCAACTCTTCTTCCTCGAGCTGCTTATTGATCGCCATTTCAGATAGCTTGAAAAAAGCCGGGTCTTCTTGGTTGATGCAAAGCATCATGAAGATCTCGAAGGCTTGGCGGTAGGCGCCAAGTTTGACCGCGCGTTCGCCGTCTTCTAAGTCGTAAGCCATGTTGTTTCTTTAAGTTTTTATAGTTAGTCGATGGAGTAACGGTCGCGGGCATTGGCCATGCGAATCACAATCTCGCTGGCCAGTTCCTTGCCCTCCGCAAAGTCATTCATGGGGTAGAGCGTCTGCAATAGGAACAAATTCTTCTTGGCCTCCTCGCCTTTTTCCCGGGCACCGGCGAACAGATAACCAAAGGCCTTGGTGGTGTTTTTCTCCACATGTTCGCCCTTCATGTAGAGCAGACCGATGGTGTTGCAAGCAGCTGTAGAACCCAGTTCCACCGCCTGCTCCAAGTGATCCAGTGCCTTTCCGATGTCGATCGGCTCCTGGTTCATGTAGAGGTAGGCCAGGTTGACATGGGCCTGAGGAACCAGTTGATCACAGGCTTGTCGGTAGTATTTTTTGGAGAGTTCGATGTTTTTCTCGGCGTTGATGCCTCGCTCGTAGATGACGCCCAGGTTGAATTGCACTGCTCCCCAGCCCCGACTGGCCTTGCGGTTGAGGTGGTCTTGCAGTTGCGTCAGGTGATCCTCCGCCAGCTGGCCCTTCAGGCACATATCAGCCAATAGCATGATGGCGGGCTGATTGTCGTCTCGAGCCATTTCCATCAGGATCTCGAAGGCGGCACGGTACTTCCCTGCCAGCAGACAGGCCTTCGCATCATCGATGAGCAGGGCCATTGGAAAAACCTCGGAAGATTGACTAGCCAGAAGTTTAACCGACCCCTAGCCCGGATTTTGGGCATTTGGCTGAAATGTGCGGCCAGGGAGCGCGAGGGCTACCCAAAAGTGCAAGCCACTACAGATTTCCCGTATAAATCAATTTGTTAAGGGAACCTTCGGCCTCGGGGACGCCCAAGAGTTGGGCTTTATGGAGCAATTCAATGACTTTCTGGTTCTGACCGCCCAGGCGCTCCAAGACCAGCGCGTAGTTGTAGGTGGCTCGGCCATTGTTCATCTTGACCTCGCGCTCCAGCCGGTCGAATAGCTGGGTCTGATGCTCAGGGCAGAGTAGGTTTTTCATGGCCATCCGGCAACAATTAATGAAATTACTCTCTATGCTGGCCTGCTCCATCATGAAAAAGATCTCAAAGGCCTGGTAGTTGGCGCCAATGGCCAGGGCTTGTTGTGCTGCTCTGAAATCTTCATCCATGGACAGTATTTTGTTAGCATTGGGGCACTATGGCAAATCTAGAAGTGTCCCTACTCAGCGACCAGGCCCTGGCCGTGCGGGGCTATGCGGCGCAGGTCCGTGCCCCCCAGGCGCTCGCTGAACTCGCCCGGACGGATTCCCGGGTGGACGCAATGGACCTCCCCACCCCGGATTTGTCCTCGGTCAGTCTGTCGCGGGAGTCTGCCCAAGCGTTGGTTAAACAGATTTCGCAGCAGCTAGAGGATTCCGGTCGCAGCCTGGCTTTGTCAGTGGACGAGGTGGCAGGTGACATCGTCACCCGCGTGCTCAATCCCAACACCGGTGAGCTGGTCAGGTCGATTCCCAGCGAGGAGATGCTGCGGATTAGTCGGAATCTGATGTCGATCGAAGGTCTGCTGGTTAATCAGTCGGCCTGAGGAGCCATTGCTGTCCCCGCACCGGACCACACAGCTGCCGCATTAATGCATCTGGGGCTCTAGTCCCAACACCAGCATCTCTGCGTGAATCTTAGATGGACCGTAGAAAATACAGACGCCGTCCTGATAGACGGCATAGTACTTCGTGCCGCTGATGCGGTATTCGGTCAGTTTGCGCATGTCTAATAGTTTACAAAAAGTCTGAATGGTGTACGGACGACCGGCGTAAGGTGTTTAGTCGACGAGGACCCGGGGTTCAGGTTGAAGCGTCACGTGATCGATGCCAAGCCGGTGTAGTTGTGCGAGTAACTGATCCAGAATCAATGGCCATTTGTCGAGATCGCTGACCTGCAGGTGAGCAGTCAGCGCAACCTGACCAGGCGCCAATTCCCAGATGTGAAGGTTATGAACATGATGGACATCGGGCACTGCGCTCATCGCTGAGAACACATGCGTTGTATCGATGCCCTCGGGTGCGCGCTCCATCAGGATATGAAAAGATGTACGACTGACTGCCCAGGCCGAGCGAAAAATCAGCAGGCAGATAAACAATGACAGCGCCGGGTCAACCCAGTTGGGCGCACCCAGGTAAAGGGCGACTCCAGACCCCAGTGCGGCGAGAGACCCTAGCAAGTCCCCCATGACATGGGCCAGAGCTGCTTTGGTGTTCAAGTCGTGTCGGTCTTTGGATAGGGCCCAAGCGACTGCGAGGTTTACGACTAGACCAAAGGCAGCCACAGCCATGAGTGCTGTGCTCTGAATGGCATGAGGCGCGGTGAACCGATCAATCGCCTCGACAACGATCCAAACGGTCAGTGCGAGCAGCACCAAGCCGTTGATGAGTGCGGCCAGGGCCTCGATGCGACCATATCCATACGAGAAAGCCTCCGTGGCCGGTCGACGCGCCAGAATTTGAGCGAACAGAGCGATGAGCAGCGCAGTCGCGTCCGTGGCCATGTGTCCCGCATCGGAGACCAGGGCCAGAGATCCGGACCACAGACCGGTGAGTAACTCCACCACTGCAAACCCACCGGTCAGGGCAATCGCGACGCCTAGGCTTCGGATGCCAATGGGGTGTTGCCGCTGGTGGCCGATTTCGCTGTCGAGTGGTCCGTGGTGGTGAAGGCTGTGCATGAGACCAGGCAATTCCGTTAGGTCGGGAGCTCCAACTCTACCAGTAGCCCTCCGAGAGTGGCGCTTGGCTTAGCCTTGATTCGACCATGCATGAGTTCCACGCACTGACGAACAATCGACCAGCCCAAGCCTGTGCCTGGTGTGTTGGGGTCGACTCGGAAAAATCGCTCGCCCAGTCGCTCGATTTGATCGGGTGTGAGGCCAGCACCACTGTCTTCGATTCGCACAATAGCGGTCGAACTCGTTTGGCTGATCGAGACCTGGACCCGACCTGACACAGGGGAGAACTTGATAGCATTCGAGAGCAGATTCGTGAGGGCGGTCTTGAGAATGGCTTCTCGGCTTGTAATCGTCAGCACGTCTGGCGCCTCTAATTCCATCTCAAGCTGCTTTTGTTGCGCTATTGGCAAGAGCAGTGCCACTTCCTGTCGGACCAACTCAGCCAGATTGATGCTTTGGATGTCGTCTGCCTGCAGGTCGTGCTCGAGCCGGGCGAGTTCCAGCATCTGATCAATCGCCCGTTTGGCCCGCTCACAGCCCGCGAGCATATCGGCCAACAGGTCTGCGTGCTCGGACCCGGGTGTGATGATGGTCTGCAAGCTCTGAGCATTTGCCTGGATCGTCGCCAAGGGTGTGCGAAGCTCATGTGCCGCATCAGCGGTCAGCCTTTTCTCCCTTGCCACCAGGTCTGAGGTTCGAGCAAAGAGCTGGTTGAGCGCGCTCACCATGGGCATCAACTCAGTGGGCAGTTGATCGGTGGGCAGAGGCTTGAGAGCAGAGGGATCTTGGCTCTCGATGGTCTGTTTGAGCTGGCGGATTGGGCGAAAGCCAGTGTAAATCACCAGCAAGAGCACGCCGGCCAGCAGAGGCAGGCCGGCGAGTAGCGGGTAGAAGAGGGTGGTGGCCAGGGCCTCCCGCAGTTCTTCGGTGTGCTCCAAGGCATCTTGTCCGGGGAACAGGTGCGGGGCGAGCTCATCGATCTCATGGGTCAGCTCGAAGTACAAGAATCCCATGCCACCGACCCAGATCAGGAGCAGCGTAACCAGGGAGACCACCAGAATTCGGCGCTCAATGCTGAATCTACGCATGACTGTCCAGCAGTTGATAGCCCACGCCACGAATCGTCTTGAGTGGGAGGTCCGGCATTTTCTTGCGCAAGTGATGAATGTGAACCTCGACGGCGTTGCTTTCGATGGTCTGGCCCCATGAGGTCATCTGTTGTTCGATCTGTCCTCTGGTGAGAACTCTGCCGTTACCCAAGGCCAGCACGTGCAGCACATCAAATTCTCTTGGCGTTAAGTCCAGCCCCTGATCATTCCAGGTCGCTTCTCGTTTGGCGGGATCAATGATCAATTGGCCAATGCTAAAAGCCGAGTGGGCCAGCCCTTGTCCTCGTCTGATGGCTGCTCGAAGCCTGGCGGATAGCTCGCGAATGTCGATGGGCTTGACCATGTAGTCGTCTGCGCCCAGGTCTAGCCCCTGGACGCGCGAGTCAAGATGGTCGTGGGCCGTCAGAATCAGGACAGGTGTCAGAATCCGGGCCGACCGCAGCGCCGCCAGTACGTCCATGCCGCTGACTCTGGGAAGGCCCAAGTCCAGCACGATGGCGCCGTACTGTGTCTGGGCGCCCTCACGTAAACCAGCCTGTCCGTCTTGGACCCAATCCACCGCAAATCCATTTTGCTCCAACCCCTTTTTTAGGCCGCGGCCCAGGGGTTGGTCGTCTTCGACGAGCAGAATTCTCATGCAATCGGGTGGCGCAGCAGATAGACGAAGCAACCAGCTGCCGCCATGACCAGACCATAGCCTAGCCATTGATAGGGCCGCTCGATGGCGAGTGCCTGGGGTTCGTTTTTAGTGCCGGTCATCATGCTTTTGATCAGATTTTCTCTGTGGAGTATAGAACTGACCAGAACGCCCGCCACATGAATGCCAATGACCACCAGAAGCCCCTCTGCGCTGGCCTCGTGAATATCGGAGAGCCAGTGTGGTCCGACTTCAAGCTGGTTCATGACACCGGTGAGGACAGTGGTACTGAGCAATCCAATCATAAGCAGAATGCCGACCGCCCCCAACGGGTTGTGGCCGGTGTGATGCTCGGGCTTGGCCCGTAGAATCGACAGAAGGTAGTGCTTGACCCGGGAGGCGGTGGGAAAGAAGTCTTGCCACCTTGCATAGCGGGTGCCCACAAAGCCCCAGATCAGCCGAAAGCCGATGACCATTGCAATCGTGTAGCCAAAAGCCGCATGCAAGACAGCCAGTCGCTCACTCTCACTGGTGAGCCAGGCGCCCGCCACGCAGGTGACCAGCAGCCAGTGGCCCACGCGTGTGGGTAGGTCCCAGATCAGGGTTTTTTTAGTGTGGGATGCGAAGGTTGTCATCATCGAATCGTCCTTTGTCGGCTTGGGTGTGACACGCTGCACAGTTGGATGGGCTTTTCACGGTCGGTTTGGTCCAGGTGGCCTGTGAGATGCGTCGGTGTTCCTTCTTGAACCAGGCCGACTCGGTGATCCGATCTTGCGGAGGCTCCTCGAGGCGCTTGGACTTGGTGGCGGCGTTGTCCATGAGCCAGCGCTTGATGTCGGCGGTTTCCTCGGCCGATAGAGTGGCGTTCAAACCGTAGTGCTTATCGAGTTTGTCCATGATACGAGCCCAGGAGGCGGCTGGCAGCAGCTTGGGGGAGTAGGCGGTGTGACAGCTGGCGCACTCAGCCTGAAAGGCCTTGGGGGCACCAGCCGGCATGCGCTTGAGATCTCCGTCGGCCCATGCAACAGAGGAGGAGAGCCCGAGAGACACCAGGGTGGCCGCTAGGAATTGAGAGGTGAGGTGGGCTTTGAATAGGGGTTTCATCTTGTGTTTCCTCATTAAAAGGTTCTTAGAAAGGCAATGACGTCAGCCTTTTCGATGGCTGTACATTCCCGCTGTAGGACGTCCTTGCAGTTTCGGCCAAACCATTTTTCGGTCTGACGTTCGTTGGTGAATCGCTCTTTGTTAGAGCTGGGCGCCAAGGGATTAATCGGGCGTCCGGTGATGGCGTGTTTGCCAGTGACCGTGGGCTTGGCTGTGTGGCAAGTGGCACAGGACCATTCGCTGCCGTGGGTGGTCGTAAAGAAGACCTGTCCACGCTGACTGCTGGCGGACTGGCCGGCCTGCTTCTCGTAGGCCTGCTGCATCTGCTGGGCGTCCGCAGCCATGGCATAGCTGCCCCAGATGGCCGCCGGCACGATGAGTACCAGCAATATCGGAACGAGGGCACCGGGTTTTTTCATGGCTGTCCTTTGAGGAGTGGTTTTCATTGGAACCACCCTAGGACTTGAATCTGAAGGATGGCTTAAGGCAGCCCGGCAAGATTCGTTGGTGACGCTCACCTAAACTAGGCGTATAGTTTTCTCAGCCTATATTGCAACGCAACAATAATGCACATCGTACTCAGGATTCTGCCCACCTTTGGTTTGGTGCTCTTGGTCTTTTCGGGTGCCTTTCTGGTGCCCCAA
>Ga0208787_1001103_pt1 | contig 12197 bp, 12 predicted proteins | sample Wag4_2014_7_11_FD_187362 | JGI IMG/M metagenome (GOLD analysis project Ga0208787, IMG submission 187362) | Fresh water microbial communities from Ohio, USA - Utica-2 Time Series HT 2014_7_11 (SPAdes) (version 2) | ecosystem: Environmental > Aquatic > Freshwater > Water tank | place: USA: Ohio... | reverse complement strand
TATTCTTGGTAAGGATGCAAATTATAATAGTAAAAAAATAATTGAAATTTTTAATGGAAAACATAATGCTTTTTTAGAAATTGTAGCTCTAAATGCTGCCGCAGGATTAGTAATTGCTGAAAAGGAAAATAATTTGCAAAAAGCCTATTATAAGACAAAAAGTTACTTGCTATCAGGCGATGTTATTAAGAAGATTAACCAATTAAATAAATAATGAATATTTTAAAAAAAAATTATTAATTAAAAAAAAAAAAAATTATTACTGATAAAAAAAATAATATATTATTTTTAAATCAAAATAAAAAATCTAATTTTAAATCTAAAATAATAAATAATCTTAAAAATAATAAAATTTCAATTATAGCAGAAATAAAAAAAGCTAGTCCGTCAAAAGGAATTTTAACAAAAAACTTTAATCCTATTAATATAGCTAAACAATACGTTGAGGGAGGCGCAACGTGTTTATCGGTATTAACCGAGGATAAATTTTTTTTAGGTAACAAAAATTTTATAAAACAAATTAAAACTAAATATAAAATTCCAATTCTAGCTAAAGACTTTTTTATTGACCCTTTTCAAATTTATGAAGCAAAATTTTATGGTGCAGATTGTATTTTAATTTTATTATCTGCTGTAAAAGAAAATCTAGCGAAGGAATTATATGATGCTGCGAATAAATGTGGAATGGATACAATAGTAGAGGTTCATGATGATAAGGAGATGAGTTTTGCTTTAAGTTTAAAAAAAAGCATCATTGGAATTAATAATCGCAATTTAAAAACTTTTGCAACAGACATAAATAATACGATTAATTTATACAAAAAATTTAATTTAAAAAATCGGATAGTCGTATCTGAAAGTGGTATTGCTTCTAAAAAGGATATTCTTCATATCTGCAAAAAGACAAATATTAGAACTTTCTTGATTGGCGAATCACTAATAAAATCTAACAATATTAAAAATAAAATAAGGTCTTTTTTATAAAATATACATATATTTCAGTACTTTATCAGCATTGTATCTTAATAGGAACTTAAATAGAACGAGATATGTTTAGGTTTTGTTCTTATGCTAACTAAAAAACAAAAAAATTTATTAATTTTTATTAATGAAAAATTAAAACGTACTGGCATATCGCCTTCTTATGACGAAATGCGCATGTCATTAAATCTTAAATCAAAATCAGGAATTCATAGACTTATTTCGGCCCTTGAAGAAAGGGGATTTATTAAAAGATTGCCTCACAAAGCAAGAGCTCTTGAAGTTATTAAACTTCCTGAAAATGCTGGAGCTCAAGATCTGTATAATAATTTTTCTCCTAAGATTATTAAAGGTGGCTTAGATCTTAATAAAATAGATGATGAAGAGGTTTTTATACCTGTACTTGGTAAAATAGCAGCTGGAGCCCCTATTGAAGCATTGGAAAATCAAACTGAGAGTTTGCCTTTATCAAAAAGTTTCTTAGGATCGAATGAATATTTTGCATTAAAAGTTGAAGGAGATTCGATGATAGAGGCCGGTATTAATACTGGAGATTATGTTATAATTAAAAAAACCAATATTGCTGAGAGTGGAAAAATAGTCGTAGCTTTAATTGATGACCATGAAGCAACTCTAAAAAGAATGCGAAAAAAAGGACCTTCAATTGCCTTGGAAAGCGCCAATCCTGCTTATGAGACAAAAATTTATAATAATGAAAGAGTAAAAATACAGGGTGTTTTAGCTTCTTTATATAGAAAATTTTAATTTACTAATTTAAATAAATAATATTAGTTCTGTAATCTTTAGAACTAATGAATACTATTCCAAAAGTTATCACTCGTTTTGCACCCTCCCCGACTGGAAATTTACATATTGGAGGAGCAAGAACAGCTTTATTTAATTGGTTGTTTTCAAAAAATCAAAAAGGCAAATTTCTATTAAGAATAGAAGATACTGATGTTCAAAGATCAAAAAATGAGTACTACGAACAAATCATCTCAACTCTTAAGTGGCTAGAAATAGATTGGGATGAAGAACCCTACATTCAATCAAAAAACATAGAAAATCATGTAAATGTAGCTAATATCCTATTAAAAAATGGGCATGCCTATAAGTGCTATTGTACTGAAAAAGAGCTAGAAGAAGAAAAAAAATTATATCTGGAGAAAAAAATTCCTTACACTTATAGTAAAAAATGTAGAAATATTCAGGATGAAGTTAGTAATAAGCCTTTTATTCTCAGATTTAAATCAAAAATAGATGGAAAAACAATACTTAAAGATTTGGTTCAAGGAGACGTTGAAATTAACAATAGTACAATAGAAGATTTTGTTATTTTAAGAAAAGACAACAAGCCAACTTATAACTTATCCGCTGCAGTTGACGATTATCAAATGAAAATTTCTCACGTAATAAGAGGTGACGATCATAAAATAAATGCTTTTAAACAAATTCAAATATTTGAAAGCATGGAATGGAAAATACCACAATACGCACACATACCTTTAATTCATTCGAAAGAAGGAAAAAAATTATCAAAAAGAGATGATGCGTCGACTGTAGAAGATTATAAAAAAATAGGTATCTTACCAGAGGCTTTAAGAAATTATTTATTGAGACTAGGATGGTCTTATAAAGATAAAGAAATTTTTTCAGAAGAAGAAAGTATAGAATTTTTTAATTTAAAAAATATTGGAAAATCTCCATCAAAATTAGATTTTGATAGAATTAAATCTATCAATGAATTTTATATAAAATCAACTAAAGATGAAACGTTGTTAGAAAAATTAATTAATTATTCTGAATTATTCAAAGAAAAAATTCCAAAACAATTTCACGAAACAATTAAAATAAATTTATTTTTTTTAAAAAATAAATCAAAATCATTAGAAGATATATACAATAACTCAAAATATATATTTTCTTATGAACTAAAAGAAGATCAAATACAAAAAATAGACAAATCTAAATTGACTATTATAAAAAATATTCATTCTCTAATAAAAAAAGAAAAAAACATCAGTAAAGATTATTTAAAAAAAATTTTTGATAAAATTATAGAAACTGAAAAAATTAATTTTAAAGATCTTGGTCAACCTTTAAGAATTATATTAACAGGTTCTGAATATGGTCCGGCCATATATGATATAGCTAGTTCTTTAGGTTTAAATGAATTTTTAAACCGATTAGAGCTATTCTTTTCAAAAATAGACAAAAATATTAAAAACTGATAACTAAATTTTATGTCAGACAAATGTTTTATAGAAATAGAAGGCAAAAAATTCGAACTTCCTGTTAAAAAAGGTACGGTTGGTCCTTCAGTAATAGATGTTCGTGATCTTTATAAAAACACCGGCCATTTTACTTTTGATCCTGGTTTTACATCTACTGCAAGTTGCCAATCAAATATTTGCTATATTGATGGTGATAAAGGAACTCTTTTGTATAGAGGATATGAAATTGAAAAATTATCTGAAAAAAGTTCATTTTTAGAAGTTGCTTATCTATTAATCAAAGGTGATCTTCCAAACAAAGATCAGTTCAATGAATTTTCTGATGCCATAAAAAACCATACAATGGTTCATGAGCAAATCAGATCTTTTTATAATGGATTTAGAAGAGGTGGCCATCCTATGGCTATGATGTTGGGTGTCGTTGGTGCTTTATCTGCTTTTTACGCAGACTCAGCTAATGTTAACGATCCAAAAGAAAGAGAAATATCAGCAAGAAGAATGATAGCTAAAGTTCCAACTTTAGCCGCTATGGCTTACAAATATTCAATTGGTCAACCATTTGTATATCCAGATAATGAGTTGAATTACTGTGAGAATTTTTTGAATATGTGTTTTTCAGTCCCTGCTCAAAAATATAAAGTTAATAAAGTAATCTCAGATGCGCTAGAGAAAATATTTATACTTCATGCAGATCACGAACAGAATGCTTCTACTTCAACGGTAAGACTTGCCGCTTCATCTGGAGTTAATCCTTTTGCTTCAATAGCTGCTGGCTTTTCAGCTCTTTGGGGGCCTTTGCATGGTGGAGCCAATGAGGCAGCTTTAAACATGTTAAAAAAAATTGGTAGTGTAAAAAATATTCCTGAATTCATAAAACGAGCAAAAGATCCAAATGACAATTTCAGATTAATGGGATTTGGACACAGAGTTTATAAAAATTACGATCCTAGAGCAAAGGTAATGCAAAAGGCATGTCATGAAGTTCTTGAAGTTATGGGGAAGAAAGATGATGAGTTATTAAAAGTAGCTATAGAGCTAGAAAAGATTGCTTTAAATGATGATTATTTTGTTCAAAAAAAACTATATCCAAATATAGATTTTTATTCTGGAATAACATTGAGTGCCATGGGCTTTTCTACTGAAATGTTTGTTGTTTTATTTGCTGTTGCTAGAACTTCTGGTTGGATTGCTCATTGGAAAGAAATGTACTTAGATCCTTCAAATAAATTAAGCAGACCAAGGCAATTGTATCTTGGAGAAGCTAAAAGAGACTTTATAGATATTGCTAAAAGATAATTGCTATTCAATTAGGTAATTTGAGATTTTTTCAAGACTGTCAGGAACAATTATTGTCTCCAAAATTTTAGTATAATCATCAACTAAATTTTTTCTTAACAAATCATTCTCAATAAATTCTTTAGCTAATTTATAAATTTCATCTGCATTACATTTATCTTGTATTAATTCCGGTATTATCTCCTTTTGCGCGATAATATTAAGAATATTACCATATTTGGTTTTAACAAAAGGTTTAATTAGCAGATAGTTTAGCCATGATGTTTTGTAAACAACAATTAATGGACATTGGTTCTTACAAATATCTAAAGTGATTGTTCCTGATTTAGAAATAGTCAAAATTGAATCTTTAATATAAAAATTTTTTTCTTTTTCATTAGTGGTAATAATAAAATTATCTATCTTAGATTTTTGCAAGTAATCATTAATAAAATTTTTATTATTTTCTGAAGTTGGAATATGAAATATAAAATTATTATTTAAATTGATTTTTTTTATTACTTCAACAAAGATTGGCATGAATGTTTTTAATTCTGAATTTCTGCTTCCAGGGCATAGTGTGAAATGCTTTTTATCTTTATTTTCTAATTTGCTTATTTTAAAAACAGAAAAATCAAAAAAAGGGTGACCTACAAATGAATTTCTTACAAATCCTTCAAAATACTTTTTTTCAAATGGAAATAGTAAAAGTAAATGATCAATAAATTTATATAAATTTTTTTTTCTATTTTCTCTCCACGCCCAGACTTGTGGAGCAACTAAATGAATTTTTTTTATTTTATTATTTATATTTTTAACTTTATTTAAAATCCTAAAAGAAAAATCAGGAGAATCGATTGAAAAAATAACGTCAGGATTAAATTCTAATATTTTTTTTACAGTTAAGTTAATTTTAGCTTTAATGGAAAATATATTCTTTAAAACATCAATAAATCCCATATAGGCAATATCCTTAATATCAAATATACATTCAATTTTTTCTGATTTTATATTTTCTCCTCCTATTGCTAAAAATTGAATATCAAAATTTTTTTCTTTTAACTTTTTAATAACTAGAGATCCAATTTTATCACCCGAAGACTCTCCAGTAATAATAAATATTTTTTTAAACAATTTATAAAGAAATAATAAAAAAATTATTTTTTTTAGTTAAATTTATAATTTTATCTTTATCTAAGATAATATTCTGAGATCTTTTTACGGCAATTCCTTTAATATTTGCCTTAATACAATTTTTAATAGTATCTAAACCTATGGTTGGTAGATCCACTCTGAGATCTTGGTTGGCTTTGGGAAATTTGATTAAAATTGACTTATTTTTTAATCTATATTTTTTTAACAAATGTGATGATCTTTTAATAGTTTCGTCAGTGCCTTCGGGCCCTTCTATTGCAAGAACGTAACCATTATTTATTACTACCGATTGACCTATATCAAATTTACTTAACGATTTAATAATATTAACTCCTTTTGTAATACTGTTTTTATCTAAATTATTGATTTTTACTTTATTAATACTGCTGTCCTTAAAAATTAATTCTGGTGTAAATTTCATGCTATTTACAACGTTTATATTATGTTCTTTAAAAATTTTAATTATTTCTTTTAAAATATTTCCATCTCCTTTTTTAAAAGCTGAGAATAATCTAGGAAGATAAAATAAAGCTTTTCTGTCAAATTTTAATGCAGAAATTTCTGGTCTTTTAACTCTTCCGATAAAAATAATATTTTTACAATTATTTTTTTTTAATAACGATATAGCCTTTCCAAGTTCTGTTATTTTTAAACTGTAACAATTTTCATATTTTTTATAAATATTAGATTTTGTTAAATCTAATATTAAAAATTCTAAATTCTTTTTTATTAATTTATTGATTACAAATCTTGGTAAACTTGACTCTCCTACTATTAATCCAAGCATTTATTTTAAAGGTCTGCAAATTGGTCTTTTTTCACTTTTTTCTAAAAAACTTATAACTTCACACACTGTTTTAAAGTTAGAGAATTTTTTAGCTTCTTCTATTCCATTTTTTAAAAGAACATTAGAAAAAATTAACTTTACAGCCTGGTTTAATCCATTAATTTCTTCAGATGAATATCCTGCTCTTTTTAATCCAATTATATTTATTCCTTCTAAATGAGATCTATTTCCAGTGACAAGGCCATAAGGTATTACATCTTTTTCAACTCCTGTCATTCCACCTATCATTGCTAATTTTCCAATTCTTGTGAATTGCTGAACTGCAGAATTACCACCTATTATTACATTGTCATCTATTTCAACATGACCAGCTATTGCAACATTGTTTGCTATAATAACATTATTTCCAATTTTACAGTCATGAGCAATATGAGATGAGATCATAAATAAACAATTGTCACCTATAATTGTAACTCCACCACCATGTTCAGTTCCAGGATTTATTGTAACATATTCTCTAATCTTATTTTTCTTTCCTATTATTAATTTTGTTTTTTCTCCTTTAAACTTCAAATCTTGAGGAGTGCTGCCTATAGAAGCAAAAGAGTATATCTCACAGTCATCAGATAAAGATGTATCTCCACTTACTACTACATGAGATTGAATTTTTACATTTTTTCCAATTTTAACTTCTTTGCCAATAATGCTAAAAGGTCCAACTTCTACGGTAGATTCTAATTTAGAATTTTTATCAATAATTGCTTTGTCGCTAATCATCAGTCTTTTCTATCAACTATGGTCGCCATCCATTCTGAGTCTGCCATTATTTTATCATTAACCATTGCAACGCCCTTATACTTCCAAACTTTTCCTTTTGATCTAATAGCTTCTACTTTAAGTTTTAGTTCACATTCCGGCATTACAGGATTTCTGAATCTCGCGTTATTTACTGTCATTAAATAAACTAATTTATTTTTAACAATTGCAGGATCTAGACTATAAGCAGTCAATGCCGCTGCACTTTGTCCAAAAGCTTCTACTATCAAAACCCCTGGCATAACGGGCTGTCCTGGAAAGTGACCATTAAAGAAAAAATCCGTTTTTTTAATATTCATAACTCCTGTTGCAGAAATCATTGGAACAATATCTGTTAATTTATCAATTAATAAAAACGGTTTCCTATGAGGTATTAAAGTTTCAATCTGGTCTATATATATTTCTTTTTTTAAATTCATTATTTCTTATTAGTTAAAAAATCTCTTATACTTTTAGCTGGATAACCCATTACAGTTTGATTATCACCAATGTTAGCAATGACGCCACTTTTTCCGCCTATTTTAACATTATTGCCTATAGATAAATGACCAGATATTCCAGTTTGTCCTCCGATTTTAACATTATTACCAATTATTGTGCTTCCTGCTATTCCTGATTGTGCTGCAATCATGCAAAAATTCCCTATTTTAACATTATGAGCAATTTGAACTTGGTTATCAATAGAAGTAAATTCACCAATAACTGTATCAGTCAAAGAACCTCTATCAATTGTGCAAAAAGAACCTATTAAAACATCATTTTCAATAATTACTCTACCTATATGAGGAAATTTAATTCTTTTCTTTTTATCAAAATTAAATCCAAAACCTGTCTGACCAATTACAGTTCCTGATTTTATAATTATGTTATCTCCCAAAAGAGCATTCTCAATTATAACGTTAGATCCAATTTTGCAATTTTTACCTATATGAACACTATGTTTAATAATAACATTATTTCCAATATCAGTGTCCTTACCAATGTTAGCACTTTTATCAATTAAGGTATTCTCTCCTATAAATATATTTTTTTTTAAAAATTGTTTCTTGTTGTTTGAATTTATAACTCTTTCATTATCATTGGATGAATTAGGATAAAAAAAAATGACAGTTTTATAAAAATCTAATAGAGGATTTTGAGAAATAATTGGTATAGTGTTTTTGTTTAAGTATTTAGATAACTTTTTGTTTACAATACATGCTGAAGCTTTAGTAATTTTAATATCATTTTCATATTTAAGATCATTAAAAAAAGTGACATCTCCGACATTTGCATGCTGAATGTTATTAACTCCAAATATTTTTGTATTTTGAAATTTTTTTTCTGAATAATTGCAAATATTAAATATATCTTTAATTAAAATAAATTTTTTTGATTTTTTAAAAAAAATTTTATTCATTAAAATTTAAATTAATTTAAAAACTTGAACCGATATTAAATAAAAAATTCTGTTCTTTGTCGGTAGAGGCTTTAGATAATGGAATGCTGTAGGTAAAACTTAGTGGACCAATTGGACTCATCAAGTCTAGAGCAATACCTGTTGTTGATCGTAACTTTGAACTATCAGAAATTGAACTAGAATAATCTGCTCCCCAAACGTTGCCCATGTCTAAAAATAAAAAAGTAGTAGCTCTTAAATTTTCTGGTATTGGATTTGGAAATGTTGATTTTAAACTTAAGGTAGCTAAATTATTTCCTCCGATATGGTCGCCGCTATCTACAGGACCTACGCCTCTTTGCTCAAAACCTCTTAGATCACTGTTTGTTGAAAAAACTCGATCAGATAATTTAACGTCCTTATCGTTAAACGCCACGACATTTGTTAATCTTGCTTTTGCTGAACCTATAAATTTATCGCTTAATAACTCTTTATAAAAGGTAGCTCCAACGCCTGTTTGAACTGTTGGAATATCACTAAAAAAAGTTGCAATATTTTGATCAAAATAGATTATAGATCCAGAAGTTGGGTTAAATTTTGAGTCACGTTGATCATACAAAAAATTATATCCAAGTGAAGTTGTAGTAAAATCTCCCTGTCTACTTCTTAATAGGCTAGATGCATTTCCAGTTACTTCTAAGGTGTCAAATTGAATTCCTAAATTTGGTCTGAAAAAAATATCATCATAAATCTCATATTTTGTAGCAAATCTAGTACCTGCACTTTTGTTTTGGTAGCCAGAATTTTCATAATCGTCAACGACTGAAAATAATGAGGCAGCTAATTCTTTATTAGAATTTAAATAGTTTGGATCAACATACGAAAATTCTCCTTTTATTTCATCACTAGAAAGTCTTCCCGTGAAATTTAAATTAATGCCTTGGCCTAAAAAATTTCTCTCATTTATAGATGCTTCAAACAAACCACCATTTGAGCCATAACCAACTCCTGCGCTAATGCTACCAGTTGGTTGTTCTTTGACAAATAAATTTAAATCTTTAAAATTTTTCTTTTCAGAATCTTCTATTTTATATTCAACTTTACTAAATAATTGTTTTGATTTTACATTATCAATAGATTTTTTTACTTTAGATGAATTTAATTGATCTCCTTCTGAAATAATTAAATTATCTCTAATTACTTTTTCTTCAGTTATTGTGTTGCCTTTAATATTTATTTTATTAACAAGTGATTTTTGACCCTCGTTTAGTTGTATAATAATATTAATTTTATCATCGGCTGCTTTTAAATCTTGTATATTAATTTCAAAATTACCGTATTTTTTAGTCTCTAAAAAATCTGTTATTTGTTTATTAATTTTATTTATAGTCAGAGGTGAGTAAAATTCATTTTTTAACAATTTGTTAGAAATATTTTTAATTTCATTAATATCCACTTCTTTGAGAGCTAGACCAGAAACTTTTATATCATAATCACCAAACTTATACTTTTTTCCAGAATTAATTGAATAAGTTAAAGTAAATTTATTATTTTTATCGATACTTGCGAATGCACTTTCTATTTGAGCATCATAAAATGATTTTGACTTATAAAAATCTTTTAAAAGTTGTTTATCATACTCAATTCTTTGCTCACTAAGAGCTGATGACGAAAAAATTTTCCACCAACCATCTTCAGTAGATGTGATTACATCTAATAATTGACTATTACTAAAATACTTATTTCCTATAAAATAAATATTCTTAATTTTTGAAATTTCTTTTTTATCAATATTAATTATTAAATTTATTTGATTATTATCAATTTTAATTACTTCAGGAGTAATTGAAGCTTGATAATACCCTGATGCATTTAAAAATTCTCTAGTTGCTTCAATATCTTTTTTTAATTTAGAACTGGAAAAGATACTATTTTCTTTTAATGTTATAATCTTATTTACCTGATCTAAATCACTATCTTTAACTCCATTTATATAAAAAAAATTAACTATAGGATTTTCAGAAACATTTATGGTCAGAACATCTTGGTTAAAAGAAATTTTAACGTCAGAGAAAAAGTCTGTATCGTAAATTTTTTTAGTTAGATTATTTATATATATTGTGTCTATGTTGATTATTTTTTTATCAACTAACGACTCTATAGTAGCAGAACTAACTCTTGCATTTCCAACAATGTTAATTTTTTTAATTTCAGCAAACGTAACGTTTGTAAATATTATAAAAAAAATAATTATAGATCTTATCAATTCACTATACTCCTACTGAAGTTATATACTTTAAAGACGTCATTTATATGTCGAATCTGATTATTTTTTAAGTAATTTTTAACGATATTAGCACTTAAAATCTTAAGCAATTTATTGGTTATATCAGCGAAAGTTATCTTATTTTCCAAAAATTTTTGCACTAGAATTTCATTAAGTGCATTAATTAAAATAAAACCACTTTCATTAAGGACATTTTTAAATTTTAAAATTTTAAGTGAGGGATTTCTTTTAGAATTTGCTTTAATAAAAGTTAATTGATTTTGAGATAAAAAATTATGATCATTATTTTTGTGATTGTAAAAATTATTATACAAAGAATTAGCAATTGGGATTTTCATATCGTTGTAATGATATAGCATTGATGAAAGACCATTTTTAAATTCAATTATTGCATGAACCAAGGATTGGGGATGTATAATTATTTTGAATTTATTAATTGGTAGATTAAATATTAATGAAGCTTCTATTACCTCTAGAACTTTGTTCATTAGATTTGCTGAATCAATTGATATTTTTTTACCCATTCTCCAATTTGGATGCTTTGCTGCTTGTGCGGGAGTAACTTTATTTAAATTAACTTTTTTTTCAAAAAAAGGTCCTCCAGATGCTGTGAGGTAAATATCTTTGACAGTATTTAAATTTTTATTCTTGATTAAATTATGTATGGAAAAATGTTCTGAATCAATTGGAGTAAAATGACAATTATACTTTTTTAATTCTTTTAAAATAAACCTCCAGCCACAAATTATACTTTCTTTATTTGCAATTAAAAGTTTTTTTGAAAACTTAATAATATTAATTGTTGGCATCAGTCCAGCTATTCCGGAAATAGCAGCGACCGTTATATCAAATTTTATTTTTTTTAATAAAATAAGATCATCAATTAAATTAATATTATTATCTTTGCAGAAAATTCTAAGTTTCTCTTTAAAATAAAAATTATTTGAATAAATATATTTAGGTTTAAATTTTTTTGCCTGTGTAATGAGTAACTTAAAATTATTATTTCCGCTTAACAAAACTACATCAAAGTCCTTATTATTTTTTGATATAATTTCTAAAGTAGTTTTACCTATGCTACCAGTTGATCCTAATATACAAATTTTTTTCTTCATCAGATTAGAAAATTTCCAAAAATAAATATCCAGATTAGTCCGTCTACTCTATCCAAAAAACCTCCATGTCCTGGAATAAAATTAGAAGTATCCTTCTTATCGTTAAGTCGTTTTATATATGACATTAAAATATCTCCAATCTGTCCTATGATCGATAATAAAAACTGAT
>Ga0208787_1001101_pt1 | contig 12209 bp, 10 predicted proteins | sample Wag4_2014_7_11_FD_187362 | JGI IMG/M metagenome (GOLD analysis project Ga0208787, IMG submission 187362) | Fresh water microbial communities from Ohio, USA - Utica-2 Time Series HT 2014_7_11 (SPAdes) (version 2) | ecosystem: Environmental > Aquatic > Freshwater > Water tank | place: USA: Ohio... | reverse complement strand
AAACCCCACACAAGTTGCTTAATTTCATCTCTTATCGGTCTTATTGATGCAATACCTTGTCCTGCTGGATCTTCTAATTTCCAATCTAAATATTTTTTACCTGGGAATATAGGACAAGCATCACCACAACCCATTGTTATTACATAATCTGAATCTTGAACTGCTTCAGTTGTTAAAATTTTGGGAACATTTTTTGAAATATCGATATTTTCTTCCATCATTGCTGCAACTACTGAAGGATTAATTTGATCTGCTGGCATTGAGCCAGCAGATCTAACTTCAATAGTTCCGTGAGATAAATAGCTTAAGTAAGCAGCAGCCATTTGTGATCTACCTGCGTTATGCACGCAGACAAATAAAACGCTTACTTTTTTAGTCATGAAACTTTAGGCTTCTTAAACTTCATTTGGAAGACATACATAACTAGAAGTCCACCAATTACTAATCCCACTAATTGGGCGATGATAAATCCAAGAACAGAGCTTGAGGCAATTCCGGTAAATGAATCTGTTAGGGATCTAGCAAAGGTAAGTGCTGGGTTTGCAAATGAAGTGGAAGAGGTGAAAAGAATTGCTCCACCAATCCAAATAGGAACCCAAACTTGTGGTCCACCGCGCACATCAGAGCGGGTAACAGCAGTGAGCACGAAAATTAATCCAGCTGAAGCAATTACTTCACCTATGAATTGACCAGTTCCTGCTCTTACTTGAGTTGCTTGCTGAAAAGAATCTCCGCCAAAGGCAAAGTTTGTAACAGCCGCACCCATGACAAATCCCAAAACTTGGAAAACGATTAATTGTAAGGATTCAACTAAAGTTTGCTTTCCTCTTGAAAATGTCCACAGAGTCACAATCGGGTTGAAATGAGCAAGTCCAACTTGTGAAAAAATAGCTATAGCAATTGCTAAACCAAATACTGTCCCAATTGCATTGATAATCAACATGATGGCTCTATCGTCTGACAGATTTTGAGCCATTATGCCTGACCCAATAACAGCACCAGCAATCGTAAATGAACCTAGTAATTCTGAAACTAATGCACGGACTTTTCTGCTTGACATCAAATTCCTCCCAGGAACTTTCAATCTTCTAAGGGACACTTTGCCACTCTTCTGCAATTAAAATCCATTAATGATGATTGAGACTAAGAGAAACCAAGATGAACACTAGGTTAACTTCCTCAAGAATTTATCTGACTGGTTGAAGCGTTCTCACAGACTTAACAGAAAGTCCTGCCGAAACGGCCACAATTACCATTATGGAACTTATTAATAATGTTTCTCTTATTCCAATTAATTCCACCAATGGTCCAGCAATAACAAGTCCAAGGGGTCCTAAGAAGAATGAACCAAATGCATCATATGAAACTACTCTTGATAAGGATTCTTTTGGAATATGAGTTTGCAGTGAAGTAATCCAAAATACAAAAAACAAATCAAAACCAACACCTGTGGCAAAAGCAGTTAGTGCAATAAGAAATATTGGCAAGTTTAAGGCTGTTGCTAATGGCCAAAATGCAAAAACTAAAGTTCCTAACAATCCAATGAACAAAGGGTGCTTTGGTCTAAGTCTCATAGCCAAAATAACTCCAAATAACATTCCTAAAGAATGCGCTCCCGCAATTATCGCCCACGATGGTGCGCCAGCTAATTCAACTTTGGCGTGATACGGGCCAACGACGGCCAATAATGGTTCGTAACACATGATCACTAATGAATAAGCAGAAACACAAGCAAGAATCCAAGGTCTAATTCTTACTTCTTTCCAACCATCTTTCATCTCTTTAAATACAGGTTGTTGCTTATCAATATCTCCAGGTTTATCAAACTTTCTAAGCTGCCAGATTAAAATTCCTGCCACCAAGAAGCTCAAGCCATCAATTGCTATTGCTAAACCTGGGCCAAGGAGAACTACCAGAATTCCACCGAGTGAATAACCCAAAACGTTTGCCCCGTTTACTCCAAAGCCATTTACTGAGTTCGCACTTTGCAATTTAGATTCCGGTAATACCTGGGGCATGATGCCAGGAAAGGCTGGCCACCACAGCGCATGCAAAATTCCTGTGACAATTCCTAAACCAACCAAGAGTGCAACTGTTGCTTGACCTGTAATAAACAAGAAAGCTTCGAATAGCACAACAAAACTTAAAATAATGTCGGTGGAGCCAACTAAGCGAGCTCTGCCATATCTATCAGCAATTACTCCTCCAAATAAAACTAAAAGAATTAAGGGCAAAGTACGAGCAAACATAACCAAACTCAATGAAGTGGCATTTCCCCCTGGAAGATCTAATACTCCAAAAGCAAGGGCAATGGGACCTATGCCATTACCAATATTTGAGATAAATCTTGCAGAAAAAAGTATCCGGAAATTTTTTTCAACAAATACGTCTTTGAATTGATCAAAAATAGATAACGGCTGATTAACCAATTGAGTCTTCAAATGGTAATGCTGATTTGGACATATGTTCTTGTTTAGCTTTCTTAGAGGTAACTTTTCTCATGTGGTGCTTTCGACACAAAACTTCATAAACCACTTCATCTGGTTTGGCATTTGTGCCTGCATCGCCAACTACTACTTGTTCACCTTCAGTGACCATTACTCCATTAACAATTCGAGCTTGATGGGTTGCTTTTTTACCACACCAACACAGAGCCTCTACTTGTAAAATATTTACTCGATCTGCAATTTCAAGCAATCTTTGAGCACCAGGAAAAAGTGCGGTTCGAAAATCTGTGGTAATTCCAAAAGTAAAGACATCAATTCCAAAATCATCAACTACCCGGGCTAATTGATCAATTTGTTCAACTTCATAAAACTGGGCTTCATCACAAATTAAATAGTCAACCGTTTCACCCTTAGATAATGCTTGAGTCATTAGTCTTAAAAAATTCGTATCGATTGTTACTTCAATAGCACTAGCTTTTAATCCAAGTCGAGAACTTAAAGTTGCTTCGCCTGCTCTGTCTTTTCTCGTAAAAACTAGACCGCGACGACCTGCTGTTGAATGGTTATGGTGAGTTTGCAAAGCCAGGGTGGATTTACCACTGTCCATGGTTCCAGAAAAGAAAACTAATTCAGCCATAACGGCAATCTTGTCAGATGACAAGAATTACTCAAAGCGCAATGCCTCAACTGGTTTTAACTTAGAAGCAGTTCTGGCAGGCCAAACTCCAAAAACCACTCCAACAAACATAGAGAAACCCAGTGAAGCCAGGATCATTGTTGGGCTAAGTGCAAAATTCCATTGACCAAGCTGAGCTAAAAAGTACGCCACAACTTCACCAATAATCACTCCAATAATTCCACCCACTAAAGATAAAACTATTGCTTCAATCAAGAACTGCGTAAGAATTTGTGATTGTTGAGCCCCGATTGCTCGTCTTATCCCAATTTCTCTAGTTCTTTCTCTAACAGATACCAACATGATGTTCATAATTCCAATGCCACCGACAACCAAACTAATTGAAGCAATTCCACCAAGTAAGAGAGATAAGAATTGTTGAACGGTGCCAATGGCGTCTAGTAATTGACTGGCATCAGTTATTACAAAATCTGCTTCCCGATCTCCGGTGATGTTATGGCGCGCTTTTAACAGAGCAGTTAAATTAGCGGTGACCTCAGGGACAATTTCTTCGCTAATTGTTTGAACCGTGATCGAGCTTAAATATGGTGGAACAGCAATATATTTAAATGCTGTATCCATAGGAATATAGGCAGTTCCTTGGGTTCCAAAACCATCTGCATCATCCAGAATTCCCACAATTGTAAATTCTGTTGAACCAACAGCAATTGTAGAATTGATTGAATACGCATCTAGTTCTAAATCTGTCGCAAGAGAACTACTTAAAACAATTAAACGTGAATCTTTAGCATTTGTAACATCTGGTAAAAATGAGCCCACAAAAATATCTGGATCAACTACGGTTTTGTAATCAGGATCAACCCCTACAATTTGTGCCCTAGTTGATGCTTGATTAGAAGAAAGTGTTGCTCGCCCAGATACAGTTTCTGAAACTATTTCAATTCCTGGTTCTTTAGCAATTTCTGCAGCATCTTCAATTGTGATTGATTGATTATTTGTACCAGTAATGTTTAAGTTTCTTGCTCCTAAGCCTTTGAACTGATCTTGAATACCTGATGTTGCACCTTGTGCAACAGAAACTAAAGCAATCAGAGACATAACACCAATAATGATTCCAAGCATTGTCAAACCAGAACGAGTTTTAGTGGCAAGAATTCGAGAGAAAGCTAAACGAGCAGCAATTAATATATTCATGCCACATCTCTTTCGTCATTAATTACTTTGCCGTCTTTTAGAGTTATTCTTCGTTTTGCTCTTTGAGCAATATCAAGATCATGGGTGATTAAAACAATGGTGATGCCTTCTCTATTTAGACTTTCAAACAAATCCATAACTTGCTTGCCCGTTGTTGAATCAAGAGCACCTGTGGGTTCATCAGCCAAAATTAAAGACGGCTCAGTTACTAACGCCCGGGCAATTGCGACTCTTTGTTGCTGTCCACCAGATAGTTGAGTTGATTGGTGAGTATGACGATCGCCCATCCCAAGTTTGTTTAACATCTCCATTGCTTTTTTTCTTGCATCTCGAGCAGGAACGCCTCGATACAAAAGAGGGGTAGCAACATTGTCTAAGGCATCTGTTTTAGGCAAAAGAAAAAAAGATTGAAATACAAATCCAATAGCATAATTTCTTAAAGAAGTTAATTTCTTATCATTTAATTCAGATAAATCCTCGCCAGCAACTTTAACTAAACCAGAAGTTGGTCTATCCAAACAACCAATCAAATTCATCATGGTTGATTTGCCTGAACCAGAAGCTCCAACAATGGCAACGAACTCGCCTTTTTCAATACGAATATCAACGCCATCAAGTGCTTTGACAATTGAGGAACCTTCGCCGAATGTTTTTGTGACATTCAGCATTTCAACAACAGTTGACATTTTTACTTATCTGACCTGTTGCTATTTCTGCTGGCTCTTTGATCAGCAAATGGATCTTCAGAAGTTGGAAGTTTGCCATCAAGAGACTGCTTACCTAAAACAACTTCATCGCCTGGGTTTATGCCACTTAATATTTCAACGAATTGAGAACCTGTCACACCAACTTTTACTTCTTTATCCACAGGTGTCTTATTTGCATCCAGAACTTGTACAAAAGTTCCTGTTCCCTTTTTAAGCAAAGCTTGCAAAGGTACGGCAATGGAAGCTTTTTTACTTTGTAAAATAATTTTTGCCGTTGCACTCATGCCAATTCTCCATGAAGAAACTGCAGAATCTGGTTCGGCGAAAACCGTAAATTGTGAAACACCATTTGAATCTGTAGTTGCGACTTGACCTATTTGGGTAACTTTTCCGGCACTTACTTCACTACTGTTGCCAAGTTTTAACTCAACTTTTTGCTCAACTGCCACATTTGAAATGTCATATTCACTTACCTTGATGGACGCAATCATGGGACCTGTTCCAATTGTTGCCACAACGTTTGAAACCACAGCGCCAGGCGCGGTAAGAATTTCTCTCACGGTTCCGTCAAATGGAGATTTAACTGATTTAGTAGAACCGTCAAAATTCTTCAAAGTTGCAATTATTTCAGATTTTTTTACAACACTTCCTGGTTGAACTTTAATTTCAGTAACCATCCATTGCTTTGTTCCAGCACTTGGTGAGGTGGTCACTTCTTTTTGTAAATCAATCCCATTTCTAGAAATCAATGTTGCTTTGTTATTGACATCAATGTCATATGAAAATTCATCAATCAAAATAGCATCGGTGTATCTGATTCGATCACTTCCTGCAGGTGTGACATCTACAGTTGCTGTCATTCCGGCACGAGCAGTTGCCGGCAGAGTTTTAGGTGTAGGAGTAATTAAAACTTTATAAGTTGGACTGTTATCAGATCCAACTGTCGAAGTGGGCTTAATTGAAGAAATGTAGCCAGAAGTTAAAGTGTCTGAAGAATTAATTGCTAATGCGATTGGCAAACCCACACTTAACTTTGTCGCTTGGGTTTCTGTGACATCAATACTAATCAGAATTTTTCCTGCTCCAACAGTTGCAACTGTGCCATTGATGGCAAAACCTTGAATCCCGTTTATGGCATTTACTCGACCAGCTACAGGAGATTTAATTAGTTGAGTGTTTCCTTCGTAATTCTTCAAAGTAATTATTGATTGACCTTTAGAAACTACAGATCCTTCATTTTTATTAATCTTGCTGACAGTCCAGGTGTCACTCAAAGAAACAGGTGTTCCTGAGCTCGTTGTTGCAACCCCTGCAATTTTGGTTAACACAGCTGGTGAATCAGCATTGATGTTAAATGTGTATTCATCAACAATTGAACCAGTTGTTGAAACACTGCTTTCGATGGTTTTCGCTTCTGCTGCAACCGTTAGATAAGTATCAACTGCATCTTTATTTGAGTTTGTGAAGTTATAAATTCCTCCACCAATTACTAAAGCCACGATGGCCACAATCGCAATATTGCGCTTACGCATTAATTCCTCATTCTGGTTCTATTTTGTCTATTTCCAAACTAACACTTTGCCATTTTCTAGGCATTTCCTACATAACCAAACAAACCTTAAAGAAGTCTGAGTACTGGCTAATACTGGGCAAAGACTTCCATAATTTCTCGATTGGCAGCTAATCCTTTTCGCTCATACTTAGTAGTTGGTCTCCAACTTGGACGAATTGAAAGCTTCGAATTAGGCAGCACTTCCAACATTTGTTGTCCGTATTCCGCCCAATCGGTGGCCGCAATAATTTCGCCTCCTGGCTTTAATTTCTTGAGCATCAATTCCACAATTTCGGTTCTAAAGAGTCTTCTTTTGTTATGTCGTTTTTTTGGCCAAGGATCTGGAAAGAAAGCAAAAATGGCGGTTAAGGATTTATCTTGAACCCAGTCTCTTAAAACTTGTACCCCATCAGAGTACGCAACTCTAATATTTGTTAAACCTTCTTTATGAGTATTTTCGACTAAATGACTAATACTTGGGCGATGAACCTCGATTGCAATAATAATTATTTCAGGATTTGCTTTAGCAAATCCGATTGTTGATTCACCACTCCCGCAACCAATCTCAAAAACTACTTTTTTATCACCGAATAATTCATTGAAATCCCAGGGACCTTCAGGTAGTTCAAATTCATGAAAATAATTTTCCAGCGCAAAGATTTGATTCTTTGTGACCCTGCCTCTACGGGCATGAAAAGTGCGAATTACTCCGCGTTCCACCCTAAGTCGCGCATTCTCAAGCATTAGACAATAATTCTATTTGTGTCAATTCCGATCAATCCAGCCAGCACTGATGCAAAGCTTCATGATTTGATCGCAAACAGGTGGAGTCCTAGATCTTTTGACTCAACTCACATTATTACTTCTGAAGAAATGAACTCACTTTTAGAAGCAGCTCGCTGGTCCCCATCTTGGAATAATGACCAACCTTGGAGATTTTTAGTTGGCCTACGGGGTGACAAGAATTTTGAAGGTTTTGCTTCAACTCTGAAAGATTTTAATTTAGTGTGGGCACCAAATGCCAGCGCGATGATATTAATTTGTGCCACAGGAAAAAAGGTCACAAAGATTGAAACTTTTGATACAGGTTTAGCGGTAGGTGCAATAACTTTTCAAGGACTTTCTATGGGATTTCACACTCGGCAAATGGGTGGATTTGAAAAAGACAAAATTAGTGAAGTGTTTTCATTACCAGAAAATGTTGAACCTATTGTTTTGATTGCTGTAGGTAAAATAAAGGATACAGCAGATTTGAGTGAAGATTTTCAAAAACGGGAAAACGCTCCTCGAAGTCGAAAGCCATTATCTGAATTAATGCTTAAAGGTTTAATTTGAAAAAATATATTCCCAAATGGTTGTTTCCATCAAAAACAATTCCTGTTACTCCCTGGAGATCAAATCATTATTGGAAATCAAAACCTTCCACGATTTTAATTTTAATTATTGGTTTATGGCTCTTTGGTACTGGTGAAGCATTTCTAATTGCTGCTAATGCAGGAGTTTCTCCTTGGACAGTTTTTGCTCAAGGTATTGCCGTGCAAACTGGATTAAGTATTGGTTGGGCAACATTTGTTTCAGGTGTTGGAGTTTTAGCTTTATGGATTCCTTTGAAGCAAAAACCAGGTTTAGGGACAGTTTTAAACATCATCATTATTTCTGTAGCCCTTGAAGTGATGTCAGGAATTTTGCCCACCCCAACTTCTAGTTCATTACAAGTTGTACAAATCATTGTTGGTATCGCGATAGTTGGACTGGGTAGTGGTTTTTATTTAACTTGCCATATGGGACCGGGTCCTCGAGATGGTCTAATGACCAGAATTCATTTAATTACAGGTTTACCTGTTGGTCGAGTACGAATGTTTATTGAAATAACCGTTTTAACAATTGGATGGTTACTTGGTGGTCAAGTTGGTTTAGGAACCGTTCTCTTTGGTGTGCTGATTGGATATTCAGTAGCAACTTGGCTAAAAATTGTGGGGAAAATAACAAAGAAATAGTCTTAAGCCCTTCTTGAGGTAAGTTAAGACCAAATCATGAAAACCAAAAACTTATTCTTTTTTCTCATAACTCCAATCAGTGTTTTATTCACACTGTTTATAACCTCTTCATTGTGGAATGCTCCTGCCCCATTAATTCCTGACAGTGGTCCAATTGTTTACTATATAAAACCAATACTTGTTTCACTAGTTTACGTACTAGGAATAACTGTTATCGCCTTATTAATTAGTGATGGCATATTTGTTCCCTTCAAGAATAGAAATGCCAAAATTGCAGCCAGATTTTCACTTGCTCTTTCAGGTGTTTCATTTGCAGCAGCAGTATTTACTCTCACTCAAGCTCTTTCTCAACCACTTTCTTTAGTGGCAAGACTTGATGTAATTGCAACATATGGCTGGGATGTTGCAAGTGCTAGAGCTTTACTTCTTATCTCTTTAATTTCCTTAATTTCTTCCTTATTTTTACTAAAACCAAATCTTGATCGCGTTGGAGTAATTGCAGCTTTTAATGTGATTGGTTTGTCTCTTCCAGGGCTTTTATCTCACGGTGGTGGAGTTTCAACACATCAATGGGCTGTTGTTTCAGGTTTATCTCATGGCATTGCTCTTGCACTGTGGATTTCAGGAGTTGCAGCAATATTTTTAATTGTTTCTACAAGCCAATTTACTCAAGATCAAAAGTCATTGGCACTTCATAAATTTGGATTTCTAGCTGGTGCTGCAGTTATTGCACTAGTAATTAGTGGTGAAATCAATGCCTACACCAGATTTAATACTTTCTCAGAGTTATTTACTACTACTTATGGTCAATTGATCGTGTTTAAAGTAATACTTCTTTCTTCTGCTTTAGTTATTGCCTTGAATATCAGAAAAAGACTGCAAACCGATATCAAGAAACTTGTTGGTTTAGAAGTTGGATTTCTACTTTTTACCCTTGGTGTTTCAGTGGTGCTTTCCTCAACTGCGTATCCAAAAACTGGAACTGCCGCGTTTACTTTGATCGAATCTGTCACCGGCTTTGCCGAACCAATTGCTTTTGATTGGGGTTATGCCTTAACCACTTTTGCCATAGAACCATTTACTTTCACTGTGGGAATACTTGCTCTTTCTCTGTATATATACGGAGTATTTACTTTGAAAAGACGTGGAGATTCTTGGCCAATAGGTAGAAGCATTGCTTGGATTGCTGCAGTCTTAATTGGAATGTATGTCACTAATTCAATGCTTGGTCGTTATGCAATTTTGATGTTTTCAGCTCACATGACAGTGCACATGGTCTTAGCAATGGTTGTGCCAATTTTACTTCCCCTAGGTGCACCTCTTACTTTGATTTTAAGAGTATTAACTCCTAATCAAACAGTTAAGAATAAAGATTCTGAAGTTAGAAATCTTCGTGACTGGATTGTGGCATTAATGAATTCTAGATATTTACATACTTTGTCTCATCCAATAATTTCTTTCTTCTTATTTGCAGGTGGAACTTGGGCTTTATATTTCTCACCTCTACTGACAGTTCTAATGCGAAGTCATTTGGGACATTTATTCATGGATGCTCATTTTGTTCTAGCAGGTTACTTATTCTTCTGGAATATTTTAGGAATAGATCCATCTCCTCGAAAAGTTCCTGATGTTTTAAGACTTGGACTAGTTTTTGCAGCAGCGGTATTTCATGGCATCTTTGGTTTCATTACCTTTAGTTCTGACACCCAATTAGGTGGCGGTTGGTTTGGTGAAATAAAGCCAAGTTGGCTCCAAAATCAAATCGCTGATCAACAACTAGGTGGTGGCATTGCGTGGGGCTTTGGGGAATTGCCAACTATTTTTGTGTTAGCTATTTTGGTTTACCAATGGGCATCCCGAGATGAAAGACTTGCTAAACGAGTTACCGACAAAGAAATTGATGATTACAACGACTATTTAAAGTCTTTAAATAAATAACGCTATTCGCCGTAGAAAATCTTTTCCATAACTAATCTGGCACGTCTGGTTATTCTTCGGTAATCCTCAATTAATTGAGCATGAGATTTCTGATTAAGGGTAAAGGCAATTGCTGATAATTCATTAATATCTGTTGGGATTTGATCGTTTGCTTTAGCACGGGAAAGCATTTGTGCATTTCTAATCCAGGTTGCAAGTGTCCAAGATTGACTTAAAGACTTAGCATCAGTTTCACTAATTAGTCCTGCTTTAAGGCATGCTCTTAATGCTGGCAATGTGGCAGTAATTCTTAAAGACTCATTTTTTGAACCATGTTGCATTTGGAGCAGTTGCACAACCCATTCCACATCACTTAATCCGCCTCGACCCATTTTGGTGTTGAGATTTACATCAGCTCCTCGAGGCAATCTTTCAGATTCCATACGAGCTTTAATTCTTCTCATTTCGCGTAAGTTTTCTTCACTTACTCCATTTTCTGGGTAACGAGTTTTATTTATACCTTGAATAAATTTCTCACCAACTGCTAAATCGCCTGCAACAGGAAGTGCTCGAAGTAGAGCTTGGGCTTCCCATGGTGCAGACCATTTTTGGTAATAAGCAAGATAGGAATCAAGAGTTCTAACTAATGGACCATTTTTTCCTTCAGGTCTTAAATCAGCATCAATTTCTAATGGCGGATCAACTGAAGGCTGCATTAATAATGTTCTTAAACGATTAGCAATATCTAGGGCGCATTTTTCTGCTTCTTGTGGATCTGAATCTTTTTTAGGTTCGTGCACAAACATCACGTCAGCATCACTGCCGTAGCCAAGTTCAAAACCACCAAATCGACCCATAGCAATCACACTCATGTTGGTGGAAACTTCTTTTCCACTTTCTTGCTCAACAGCTAAAATTGCACCCTTTAAAGCAGTTTCTATTACAGATGCGTAAACATTACTTAAAGCAATTCCTACTTGCTCGGTTGTTAATTTGCCACTTAAATCAGCAGTTGCTGTTCTTAATAGTTCTCTTCTTCTAAATGATCGGGCTGCTGAAACTATGTTTTCAGCAGTTTCATGTCGTGCAATTACAGCATTCATTTCGGTTTCATATTGTTCACGAGTTCTTGGTTCAAGTTCTTCTAAGTTTCCTAACATCGAAACTGCTTCTGGGGCGCTCATTAATAAATCTGTGGCATATCTACTAGAAGATAGAAGTTTGGCCATTAATTCAGCAGCAGCTGATTCATCTCTTAATAATCTTAAAAACCACGGAGTACTACCTAGAGCATCACTTAATCTTCTAAAGGAAAGTAATGCAATATCTGGTTCTGGTCCATCGGCAAACCAGGAAAGTAAAACTGGCAACAAAGTCTTTTGAATTACCGCACGTCTTGAAACTCCTGTAGTTAAAGATTCAATGTGTCTCAAAGCGGATTCGGGATCTTTATAGCCAAGGGCATTTAGTCGAGATGTTGCTTCAGAAATTGTTAAACGAGCACTTCCTGCATCAAGTCTTGCTACAGCATTAAGCAGTGGTCTATAGAAAAGCTTTTCGTGAATTCTTCTTACTTCTATTTGATGTTTTCGCCATTGCTTTTCTAAATCAGCACTTGATTCAGACATAAAGCCAAGAGATCTCCCAAGTTTTCTTAATTCACTTTCATCTTCTGGCAAAACGTGAGTTCTAGAAAGTTTTTGTAATTGAATGCGATGCTCAAGTGTTCTTAAGAATGTGTAAGCAGTTGAAAATGTT
>Ga0208787_1001095_pt1 | contig 12264 bp, 9 predicted proteins | sample Wag4_2014_7_11_FD_187362 | JGI IMG/M metagenome (GOLD analysis project Ga0208787, IMG submission 187362) | Fresh water microbial communities from Ohio, USA - Utica-2 Time Series HT 2014_7_11 (SPAdes) (version 2) | ecosystem: Environmental > Aquatic > Freshwater > Water tank | place: USA: Ohio... | reverse complement strand
CGAGGAAGTTCAGCGTTGTATTGAGCTTTAGACAGGGATCGTCCGCGCAGGTCTACGGTACGAATCATTGGGCAATTGTAACGGCAAGAGGGCAACCCTTGCTTATTGATTTAAACCAAGCAGTTAGGCCCCAAAATTGATTTGAGATCTGCGCTCAAACTTGGTGATGATGTAATCAACGCATCTACCTTCATCACAGTGCTACTTCCATTGTCGAGAAGTTGCAGATGAACCTCTCGCTTTCCGGGATGTGAGCGCAAAATCTCTTTAATCCGATCGACAACCGGTGGTGTGCATTGCTGAATTGGCAGTGAAATTACTAGTGGTCCCGTTGGTCCCGCGCTGATATCTGGCATAGACATTTCAAGTGCGGTAAATCTCAGGGCATCTTCACGACGGTCCACACGTCCACGAATCGTGACAATACGATCCTCAGTTAATGACATTGAGCACTGGTTGTAGGTATTTGCAAAAAACAGAACTTCGAGCGCACCTTCTAGATCTTCAACGGTTACAACCGCCCATGATGCACCTTGTCGAGAAACCTTTCGTGTAACACTGGTGATCAATCCACCAATGGTCACGATTGATTCATGTTGTGCGCCATCATCAGATAGTTCGCTGATCGACATATCTGTGTTAGCTCGCAAGACATGCTCAACACCCAGTAATGGGTGGTCGGAAACATAAAGACCCAACATCTCGCGTTCATAAGAAAGCAACATCGCTTTATCCCATTCGCCAGTTGGAACTTCAATATCTAATCCAGATACTGCGGTAATCGCTTCTCCGCCAAAGAGATCAAATTGACCAATAGCCTCTGCACGCTTTGATTCGATTACAGAATCAATCGCTTCGAGGTGAACAGCGATCAAACCTTTACGAGTAGAACCGAGAGAGCCAAAGGCTCCAGCTTTAATCAGCGATTCAATTGTCTTCTTGTTGCACACCTGTGCATCTACCTTTGCAAGGAAATCACCAAATGAGGTGTAACGTCCCTTGGAATCACGAGCGCTCTTAATCGATGCGACAACACCTTCTCCAACATTTCTAATCGCCGCTAAGCCGAAACGAATATCGACTCCGCGCGGTGTGTACTCAGCATCAGACTCATTGACATCGGGAGGCAAAACTTTAATTCCCATTCGGCGGCACTCAGATAGGTAGAGCGCAGATTTATCCTTGTCATCGCGAACAGAGGTTAAAAGCGCAGCCATGTATTCAGTGGGGTAATTCGCCTTTAAGTATGCGGTCCAATAAGAGACAACGCCGTATCCAGCAGAGTGTGCACGGTTAAAGGCGTAATCAGAGAAGGGAATCAGAACTTCCCATAAACGTTTAATTGCAGCGGTTGAGAAACCATTTTCCTTCATGCCAGCTTCGAAGGGAACATACTCTTTATCCAGAATGTCCTTGTTCTTCTTACCCATCGCCTTACGCAAAAGATCTGCGCGACCAAGAGTAAAACCTGCAACCTTTTGCGCAATCGCCATAACCTGCTCTTGATACACAATTAATCCATAGGTATCGCCCAAGATCTCATTAAGCGGTACCGATAATTCAGGATGAATTGGTTCAACTGGTTTGCGACCATTTTTACGATCTGCATAGTTGTTGTGCGCGTTCTCGCCCATTGGTCCTGGACGATACAAAGCGATCACAGCTGAAATATCCTCAAAGGAATCTGGTGACATGCTGCGTAGCAATGCTCGCATTGGCCCACCATCGAGCTGGAATACACCCAAGGTATCTCCACGACTCAATAGTTCATATGTCTTGGGATCATCCAAGGTTAAATCTTCAAGGACTACATCTTTACCTTGGTTAGCTTTGATGTTGAGCAGAGCGTCATCGAGTACAGAGAGATTTCGCAATCCCAAAAAGTCCATCTTGAGCAAACCAGTTGCCTCGCACGCACCCATATCAAACTGGGTGATAATCGCACCATCAGCTTCGCGACGATGAATCGGAATTACATCCAACAATGGTTCACGTGAAAGAATTACACCAGCTGCGTGAACACCCCATTGACGCTTCAAACCTTCAAGGCCACGAGCGGTATCTACAACACGTTTTGAATCTGGATCTGAGTTGTATAGCGAACGGAACTCCCCCGCTTCTCCGTAACGATCATCCTTTGAATCAAAGACTCCGCTGAGCGAAATATCCTTACCCATAACTGATGGTGGAAGCGCCTTCGTTAACTTTTCTCCTACAACATATGGATAACCAAGCACACGGGTTGAATCCTTAATCGCTTGCTTCGATTTAATAGTTCCGTAGGTAATGATCTGTGCCACGCGATCTTCACCATACTTATTAGTGGCGTAACGGATCATTTCGCTGCGGCGACGCTCATCAAAGTCCAAGTCGATATCAGGCATAGAGATACGCTCAGGATTAAGGAATCGCTCAAACAAGAGACCATGTTCTAGTGGATCTAAACCGGTAATTCCGAGTGAGTATGCAACCAAGGATCCAGCTGCAGATCCTCGACCTGGACCGACGCGAATACCAACCTTCTTTGCATGGCCAACAAGGTCTGCAACAACGAGAAAGTAACCAGGAAAACCCATCTTCTCCATGACGCCGAGCTCGTACTTCAGGCGATCTTCATGGGCAGGTGTAATGCGTGCGCCTAACCGTTCCTTGAGGCCTCGTTCTGCCTCTTTCTTCAACCAAGAGTCTTCTGTTTCACCCGCTGGTACCTCAAACTGTGGAAGTAAGTTTTCACCTTCGCGCAAGGTGATGTTGCATCGTTCGGCGATCAGCAAGGTGTTATCGCAACTTTCAGGGATATCCTTAAATAATTCGCGCATCTGGGCTGCGGTCTTTACATAAAAAGAGTCGTTATCAAATTTAAATCTCTTGGGATCTGCCAAGGTCGAACCAGATTGCACGCACAGCAGCGCTTCATGTGCGCCAGCATCCTCTTGACGTGTGTAGTGCAGATCGTTTGTGGCAAGTAACGGTAGACCTAGTTCTTTACCTAACTTCATTAAGTCTGCTTTAACACGAGCTTCAATTTCGATTCCGTGATCCATAACTTCAAGGAAGAAGTTCTCTTTTCCAAAAATATCGCGATAGGCGCTAGCTGCCTTAATTGCTTCCTTGTATGCACCCATGCGAAGTCTGGTTTGAATTTCACCGCCCGGACAACCAGTAGTTGCGATCAATCCCTTTGAATATGTTGCAAGAAGTTCACGATCCATACGAGGCTTGTAGTAATAACCTTCAAGGGATGCCAGTGAAGACAATCTAAAAAGATTTCCTAAACCTTCATTGTTTTCCGCCAGAATTGTCATGTGGGTATAAGCACCACCACCTGAAACATCATCCTCGCCACCATCTGCCCACTGCACACGCTTCTTATCAAAACGAGATTCCGGTGCAACGTAGGCTTCAATTCCGATGATTGGCTTTACATCAGCCTTCTTTGCCGCCTTATAAAACTCAAAAGCACCAAAGACATTGCCATGGTCGGTCATTGCAATGGCGGGCATGCCTTGTGCTTTGACCTCAGACATCAAATCGCCAACACGAGCGGCGCCATCGAGCATCGAGTACTCGGTATGGACGTGAAGGTGGACGAAATTGTCTTTAGACATGATTGGCGAGATTAGTGGTTAGGGAAGAACGGCGTCGGAAAGCAACGCCAGGGAGCGTGTGAGATCGGCTGGATATGGGGCGTGGAAGTTGAGCGCCTCCCCCGTAACAGGGTGGGCGAAGCGAAGTTCTGCAGCATGAAGCCACGGCCTGGACATCTGCAAACTCTTGGCCAAGACCGGATCTGCGCCATATGTAGTGTCACCAACTAGTGGATGGTGCAACGCTGAAAAGTGAACACGAATTTGATGTGTGCGGCCGGTTTCAAGTTCAATCTTGACCATTGATACACCACGATAAAACTCAATTACCTCGTAATGGGTAATTGATTCCTTGCCCGTGGCCATCACTGCAAAACGATGATCCTCTTTTGGATGACGATCAATGGGTGCATCAATTGTTCCCGTTGTTGGATCCATGTGACCTTGAACCATTGCATGATAAATCTTGTCAACGGTTCGATTTCTAAATGCATCCTTCAGAACATGAAAAGCTTTATCGCTCTTAGCAACAATCATTAATCCACTGGTGCCAACATCTAATCGATGAACGATTCCTTGACGTTCTGCTGGACCAGAAGTTGAAATGGTGTAACCGGCGGCCATCAATGCACCAACAACAGTTGGACCTGTCCATCCTGGACTTGGGTGGGCTGCACATCCAATTGGTTTATCAATAACAACGATGTCCTGATCATCAAAAACTATTGTTAAACCCTCAAGTGGAGTCAGTGGAATTGGATCTGTATTAATAGGTGCTGGCATCAGTACATCAATGATTTGTCCTGCCGTAACTCGATCTGATTTCGGCATCGCTTTTCCACCAGTTGTAATGTCACCATCTTCAAGCAGCTTGACGACAGCGGTACGTGATAATCCCAGCACACGTGTGAGTGCGCTATCAATGCGCTCTCCCGCGACTCCTTCTGGCACCGATAAGGTGCGCAATTCGCGGTTACTCATGGTTGTGAGCCTACCTTTGTTATCGGTGGGATATTTCTGGCGGTTAAGACCATAGAAATCACCGCTGCGGTAACAATTGCGGTGTCTGCGATGTTAAATACCGGCCAATTGGGCAGCTGCATCCAATCAATGACATGGCCACGTAATACGCCTGGTTCACGGAATATTCGATCCACCATATTTCCGAGAATTCCACCGAGTACCAATCCCAAGACAACAGCCCAGCCACGGGATGTGATTTGAGGTGAGAAGTACAAGATTGCGCTCATCACAAGCAAACCAAAGAGAGATAAGAAGATGGTTGCACCGGCAGCAAAGGAAAATGCAGCTCCGGAGTTACGGACAAAGGTTAATTGAAAAAACTCACCAATTACTTTGATGTTGGATTTGTAGGAAAGGTTATTAACCGCCCAGATTTTTGTTGCTAGATCTAGAACCCAAACCGCCCAGGCAACACTAAAAAGTGTGCGCCATCTGCGCACCTTTAGCGCCGTTCTTCCTTCTGCTTGCACAGCATGCAGAGAGTTGCGCGAGGGAAAACTTGGAGGCGAGCTTTGCCAATAGGAGAACCGCACTCTTCGCAGTTTCCGTAACTCTTGTTATCGATTCGCTCAAGAGCGCGCTCTGTCTGCAGCACCATGTCACGTGCGTTAATAACGAGCGACATCTCATGTTCACGTTCAAATGTCTTTGTTCCAGCATCTGCTTGATCATCGCCGGCGCCTTCACCAGACTCTTGAATCAACGCATCCATCTCTTGCTCAACAACTGCAAGCTCTTTACGAAGACGATCCAGCTCCTTTGAAATTTCAGTGCGGATCGCCTTGATCTCAGCGGCAGTCCATGGAGATTCATTTTCGCTAACAACAACTGGAGTTGGCGCAACCTTGATTGGCTTCAGTGGAGCGATCTTCTTGCCGCTCTTTACTGGACGTGGTGGAGGCGGCATTACTAAACGACGCTCTTCAATAACCGGTGCTACAACTGGTGCTGTAATCGTAGATACAGAAACTGTTTGTGATTTCTCATCAACGGTAAGAGTTGTCTTTGATGGAAATGGCTTTCCTGGAGCTTTCTTTACTGGAATGCTCTTTACCGCAGCTTTTTTGGCAGGTACTGCCTTCTTTGCCACAGCCTTTTTGACAGGAGCTTTCTTAGCTGGCGCCTTCTTGGCAACCTTCTTTGCAGGTGTTGCCTTTTTGATCACCTTTTTAACAGCCTTTTTGACAGCCGACTTTTTGGCCGCTTTTTTAACCGCGGCTTTCTTAACTGGCTTCTTAGGCATGTCGCGAACCTTATGCCTTGACGGCTACCGCTACCAACTTCGCCACGGTCATTTTTAAAGGATTCAATCATCTACACTAAGAACCTCGCGTACAGGGCGTTGACGGGGCTATCACCTCACGAGCCAGCAGGAAGAAATGGGTTCACGCCCATGTAGAACCGGCACGGGAGATTTCAAGTGGCACACCTCGGTGTGCAAGGCGGGTGGTACCGCGAAAGCTGTGAATGCAGCGATCGTCCCTCCAGAGATTGTTTTCTGGAGGATTTTTTATGTCATTTCGCGCCATCCCCGCAGCTGTTGATCTGCCTGCCGTCGAACATGCAATTTTAAAGTTCTGGCGCGAAAACTCCATCTTTGAAAAAACCGTTGCAGCTCGTGAAGGTGCTGCTGCCTGGACATTTTATGAAGGTCCACCGACTGCAAATGGAATGCCTGGCACACACCACATTGAAGCCCGCGTATTTAAAGATTTGTTTCCACGTTTTCACACAATGAAGGGCAAGCAGGTAACTCGTAAAGCGGGTTGGGATTGTCATGGCTTGCCAGTAGAGATCGCTGTAGAAAAAGAGTTAGGTTTTTCTGGCAAGGGCGATATCGAAAAATTTGGAATCGCACCATTTAATGACAAGTGTCGCGAATCTGTGCAACGTCACGTCAGTGCATTCACAGATATGACAGATCGCATGGGCTTCTGGGTTGATTTTGATGAAGCGTATTGGACGATGTCTCCAGAGTATGTTGAATCAGTCTGGTGGTCTCTGAAAGAGATCTGGAAAAAGGGATTACTGGTACAAGATCATCGCGTTGCTCCGTACTGTCCTCGTTGCGGCACAGGCTTGTCAGATCACGAGCTAGCGCAAGGGTATGAAACCGTTACCGATCCATCGGTCTTTGTTCGTTTTCCAGTGACATCAGGAGAACTCGCGGCTTTGAATGCATCCTTGTTGGTGTGGACCACTACCCCATGGACATTGGTTTCAAACACCGCTGTCGCTGTGCATCCAGAGGTTGAGTACGTTGCCATTGAAGTAACAGATGAAGAAAGCACTGAAGTCTTAGTTGTTGCACAGAATTTGATGGAAACAGTTAAGGGCGAGAAGAAGATTCTGAAGACAATGCTGGGCAAGGAGCTTGAGCGGGTTACATACAAGCGCCCATTTGATTACATTGAAATTCCAGATGCTCACTATGTAGTTCTTGCAACTTATGTGACAACTGAGGATGGAACTGGATTAGTTCACCAAGCACCTGCCTTTGGTGCAGATGACTTAGCTGTCTGTCGTAGCTATGGATTGCCAGTTGTAAATCCCATTGCACCTGATGGTCATTTCCTCGCAGATGTTCCAGTTGTTGGCGGAATCTTTTTCAAAGAGGCGGATAAGCCTTTAGTAAAGGAGCTCAAGGCAAGTGGTGCTCTGTATAAGCACCAACAATACGAGCACACCTACCCCCATTGCTGGCGTTGTCACACAGCGTTGATGTATTACGCACAACCATCGTGGTACATCCGTACAACCTCAATTAAAGATGCGCTGCTGCGTGAAAATGCCGCAACAGATTGGCATCCAGAAACTATTAAAGAAGGTCGTTACGGCGATTGGCTGAACAACAATATTGACTGGGCTCTGTCACGCAACCGTTATTGGGGCACACCGCTTCCGATCTGGCGCTGCGAAAACAAGCATGAAGTCTGTGTTGATTCATTGAAGGAGCTTGGAGCACTTGCTGGACAAGAGCTTTCTAATCTGGATCCACACCGACCATTTGTTGATGACATTACCTTTGCCTGTGCTGAGTGTTCAGAAACTATGACACGTGTTCCTGAAGTAATCGACTGCTGGTACGACTCAGGTGCGATGCCATTTGCTCAATGGGGATACCCGCACAAAGAAGGTTCGGTAGAAAAGTTCAAAGCCTCTTACCCTGCCGACTTTATTTGCGAAGCGATTGATCAGACACGTGGTTGGTTCTATACCTTGATGACTATTGGAACCTTGGTCTTTGATCAATCCTCGTATAAGACTGTTCTGTGCCTTGGTCACATCCTGGATAAGGATGGTCGCAAGATGAGTAAGCACCTAGGCAATGTTCTGGAACCGATGGCACTGATGGATCAACATGGCGCAGATGCGGTTCGTTGGTACATGTTGGCAGCGGGTTCACCCTGGGCTGCCCGTCGAGTAGGCCATGACAGCATTAACGAGGTTGTTCGCAAGACTTTGTTGACCTACTGGAACACCGTTTCATTCCACGCGTTATACGCCAACGCCTCTAACTTTGAACTTTCGCAAACCCCAGCACTTTCTGATCGTCCATTGATGGATCGTTGGATCATTTCTGAACTGAACAGCTTGGTGCAAGAGGTTGATGCAGCGCTAGAGGATTTTGATTCTCAAATTGCGGGCCGCGCACTTGCACGATTTATCGATGATCTATCTAACTGGTATGTACGTCGTTCTCGTCGACGTTTCTGGGATGGAGAGATGGCCGCCCTCGGAACTTTGCACGAGTGCTTAGTAACGCTGACACAGTTACTTGCTCCCCTCGTTCCATTTATTACCGAACAGGTGTGGCAAGAGTTAGTTATTCCGGCAGATTCTAAGCAACCTGCCTCGGTTCACCTTTCTAATTGGCCAGCGGTTAACACAGGTGCAATCGATGCAGAGCTTGCATCACAAGTTGCATTGACTCGACGCATAGTTGAACTAGGACGTGCAACACGTGCAGAATCTGGAATCAAGATCCGCCAACCTTTGGGTCGCGCACTGATCGCAGCAAGCGGATGGTCAACTCTTCCTGAAGCGATGCGTGAGCAGATCGCCGATGAGCTCAATGTTCAAACCCTGCAGGACATTGCAACGGCGGATGGAGATCTCGTTGATATCAGCGTTAAAGCTAACTTCAAATCATTAGGTGCCAAGTTTGGTGGAGCGGTTCAGGAGATCGCTAAAGCAATCGCGGCTACCGATGCGACCGCGCTGGTAAAGACCCTTCGCTCAAATGGTGTTACAACCGTTGGCACATGGGAGATCGCACTTGATGACCTAGTCATTACAGAGGTTCCAAAGAGCGGCTGGAGCGTTTCATCCCATGATGGAGAAAGCGTTGCCCTAGATCTTGAGCTAACCCCCGCGCTTATTGCCGCTGGAAATGTGCGTGAAGTAATCCGATTTATTCAAGAACGTCGCAAGAGCGATGGCTTGGATATTTCAGATCGCATCAACGTTACCTGGAATGCAACTGATGAGATGGCTGCTGCAATAGAAACCGATCTTGCACATATTGCAGATGAGGTTTTGGCGCTATCAATCACACGTGATGCTGGATTGGCGATTAACGATACTGAGATTGGTGTTGAGGTCGTACTGGTTAAGCAGTAATTACAGACCGCGTACAAAACCCATCAACAGTTGTGTTCCGAAAAAGAGCACAATGAAACTCATATCAAGACTTACTGCACCTAATCGAAGTGGTGGAACATAGCGGCCCACAAACTTCATTGGTGGATCGGTGATTGTGTAGATCGCTTCAACAAAGTAGAGAACGATTCCTTTGGGACGCCAAGTGCGAGAAAACATCTGCACATAGTCAAAGATCAATCGACCCAAAAGGGCGAGTAGAAAGATTTGAAGAATACTGGCTAGCAGTGAGCCGACGCTCAACATGATCAGCTCTGGTTAAAGAAGCTTGCTTGAGCAGCTGCTGATTTATCTTCAGAGCTGACTGAAACATTTGCAGGTGAGAGAAGGAAAACCTTCTTTGTCACGCGCTCGATAGTTCCGTGCAAACCAAAAGCTAGACCGCTTGCAAAATCAACTAGGCGCTTATGCTCTGACTCATCCATTTCAGTGAGGTTGATGATCACTGGATTTCCTTGACGGAAATGCTCACCGATCGTACGTGCCTCGTTGTAATAACGTGGATGCAAAGTAATGATGCGATCCATCGTTGGAAGATCAAGCTGCGGTGCAACCTCTACAACTGTTGAATGACGCAATGAACCAACTGAACGAGGTTCGCGAGTTTTCACACGAACATCACCAGTTGGTGGGATTGCTGGAGTATTTGTAGTTGCTGTTTGTGGAGTATCGAATTCAGGATCATCCATCAAACCAAGGTAATTAGCGACACGGCGCATTGCATTAGACATGGTTAAAGGTTACCTGTGGGGTGAGCGGGAACCGAGGATTGATGAGCCTACGCGGACATGTGTCGCACCATGCGAAATCGCTGTTTCATAATCCCCACTCATGCCCGCCGACAGAGATTTCGCATTCGGGAAGCGGTTCATAAACTCAGTGCGGATCACTGCTAATTGTGAGTAAGCCTGTTCAGGATCCATCCCCACTGGTGGAACTGACATCAACCCCGCCAATCTGTGGGTGACAGAAGCTGAGACTTTTTCAGCTAATTGATACAACTGATCAACCCCTGCTCCCCCTCGATGGTGAGCTCCATCTAATGAAACCTGTAAAAAGATGGACAAGGGATGTGGTGCAACTTTTTCAATCATCTCAAAGTGTCGCGGATCATCTAGTGAATGGATTACAGATGCCCATGAGGTAATTGATTTCAACTTATTGCTTTGGATCTGCCCCTGGAAATGCCAGTTTCCAACTACCAATTGGGACTTTTCAGCACCTTCAGCATCTCTGTTTTCGCCAAAATCTGTAACACCTAATTGCTGCAGGATCTGAGCATCACTAACCGGAAAGGTTTTAGTAACGGCGATTAAGGTGACGGGATGGGAAGCAACCGCTGCAATCTTTGATTTAACGATTTCGATGTTGGCGGAGATTTCATCGAGGCGGCTCATAGGGATATGACTCCAGCAAATCTTCCAGTTGGATTTTGACGACGGTGTGAAAAGTACATTTCATCTTCATAGGTGCAGCTAGTCGATGCCTCATAGGAAACACCTGCTGACACCAAATCTGCGATCAAAGCTTTTGGGAGATCCAATCCTGGTGTTCCTTTGCTGGTTGTTGCAAATGCACGTGGATGCTCTTGCATAACATCCTGCTGCATCTCAAATGGAACCTCATAACAAGCACCACAAATTGATGGTCCCAATATGGCGTGAATATCAATGGAACCTAAGGAACGCATAGTGTGAATCGCTTTCAGTGCGATGCGATTGACCAATCCCGCTCTACCAACATGGATGGCACCCACCGCCTCTTTTGAAACAAGAAGCAAAGGAATGCAATCGGCAACCATGACTGCTAATGAGATTGCAGGCTTTGTTGTAATCAAGCCATCACAGGTTGGTACCTCTGAAGTAACAGAATCAACAATCACGATCTCATCACCATGGACCTGATTCATAAACTGCGCCGAACCAATGTGTGTGCGATTGGAAGCAACGATCGCAGGATCATCGCCAACATGCAGAGCAAGGTTCAAAGATTCATAGACGCCAAGGCTTGAGCCTCCGCGTCGATCGGTGAAAAAGTGAGGCAAAGCCTTACTTCATGAAGTCAGGAACGTCGATCTCATCCTCTGCAACTAACTCTTCAAAGGTCACGCGACGCTTTGGAGTTTCGCTGCCTAGATCTAGAGCCACTGAGATTGGATCGTTTGATGCGATTGGATCTGCAACCCCACCAAGAGTTGCTGCATTAATTACTGGTGTTGCAACCTTCTTAGGCTCGCCACCTTCAAAGCCTGCAGCAACAACGGTAATACGAACCTCATCACCTAAAGCATCATCAATAGTTGTTCCGAAGATGAACTTAGCGTTGGGATGAACCGCTGATTGAACAAGTTCGCACGCCTCGTTAACTTCAAAGAGACCAAGATCAGATCCACCTGAGACTGAGAGAAGAACTCCCATCGCTCCATCAATTGAAGCCTCAAGCAATGGACTTGAAATCGCAAGTTCAGCGGCGCGCAGTGCACGATTTTCTCCGCGAGCAGAACCGATGCCCATCAATGCAGAACCTGCACCTGACATAACTGCCTTAACATCTGCAAAGTCAAGGTTGATTAATCCTGGCTGTGTGATGATCTCTGTAATTCCCTGGACACCTGAAAGTAGAACTTGATCTGCACTCTTGAATGCATCTGCCAAAGTAATTGTGCGATCAGAGATTGCAAGTAGACGATCATTTGGAATAACGATCAAGGTATCAACCTCGGCGCGTAGCGCTTCGATACCAGCATCTGCTTGTGTTGAACGAAGCTTTGCCTCAAATGAGAATGGACGAGTTACAACACCGATAGTTAATGCACCAATATCTTTTGCAATCTTTGCAACAACTGGAGCTGCACCTGTTCCGGTTCCGCCACCTTCGCCTGCAGTTACAAAAACCATATCTGCGCCACGAAGAATTTCTTCAATGTCATCTGCGTGATCTAGTGCTGCTTCGCGACCCTTATCTGGATCCATTCCTGCACCAAGTCCACGTG
>Ga0208787_1001094_pt1 | contig 12272 bp, 14 predicted proteins | sample Wag4_2014_7_11_FD_187362 | JGI IMG/M metagenome (GOLD analysis project Ga0208787, IMG submission 187362) | Fresh water microbial communities from Ohio, USA - Utica-2 Time Series HT 2014_7_11 (SPAdes) (version 2) | ecosystem: Environmental > Aquatic > Freshwater > Water tank | place: USA: Ohio... | reverse complement strand
GGATTGATGTTAAGAAACGCTGGAATTTAAGTGTTGATCAAGTTGAAAAAGATTTTCTAGTCAACGGTCTTAATACTTGTACCAACGGTGGTACACCCGTAAGTAGTAATCCCACAACTTCTAACCCAACGACAACTTCACCAACGAAGACTTCAGGTCCGGTGGTTTCACAAACCGGAGCACCAAAAGGATCAACTGCTAAATGCAAAGACGGAACTTATTCCTTCTCCAAAACCCGCAGTGGAACATGTTCCAGACACGGTGGTGTCTTGGAATGGCTAAGTAGTTAAGAAATTTTGAAAGAAAAAATCTAAAAGGATTACATTCCTTGCATAAATTAAATTTATTAGTAGAGTTTCCTAAACAAGTTTTCGATTGAAATAATTGTTCCTACTTTTTATTGGAGATACATGGCTAAGAAACGAGTAGGTTCTAAATCAGCAAAAGATATTGTAAAGCGTTCTAAAACTAATAAAGACTTTCATAGAGTTTCGGTGAGACTGCCAGTAAAACTTCACAAATTAGCAAAAAAGAAAGCTAAACAAAAAGGATTATCTCTGTCTGATCTGACCAGGCTTGCCTTGGAGAAATACTTAAGAGCAAGTTAAGAGCTAGATAAAAACTATAAGTTGTGTGTCTTTTTGCTCTCATCAATCATTTCTTTTTGATGCGGCAAGAGGGTTTGATCGCGTCTAGTCATTGCTTGGCTATCTTCCACAATTGAATCTTTAATGCCAGAAGATTTGCCAGCAAAAGCTTCTAAGACAACAAGGCCACAAAATGGCACATAAAGCTCTGAATAACCACCTTCATGAGTAGCAACTACTCGACCTTCAGCAAATTCATCAGCAAGTTTTAATACCTCATTAGCCATCCAAGAAAATGTTGGGGAATGAAGAGCCATTCTTGATAACGGATCATGATAACTGGCATCAAAGCCTGAAGCTATAAATATAAATTCTGGTTTAAATCTTTCAATAGCTGGTGTTACTACATTTTGGAAAGCATATTTATAAGCACCATCTCCTGACCCTGCTGGAATTGGCACATTGATATTAAATCCTTTACCTGCACCTTCCCCTGTTTCTTTGATGGTGCCAATAAATCTGGGATAAAGATCTTCTTGATGAAGAGAAATTGTTAACACATTTGGATCTTGGTAATAAATATCTTGGGTGCCATTGCCGTGGTGCACATCCCAATCAATTACTGCAAACTTAGTTAAATTTGTAGTTTTTCTTAAGTGTTCAATTGCCACCGCAATGTTGTTAAACATACAAAAACCCATGCCATGATCTCTTACCGCGTGATGTCCAGGGGGTCTTAGTAATGCATAGGCCACATCAACTTCTTTTTTGAAAACTGCATCTGCTGCAACTATTGCTCCGCCTGCTCCAAGAGCAGCAATGTCATAACCAAAGGGACCAAAAACAGATTCGTCATCACCCATCAAACCACCAAATTCACTGGAGAGCTTTTGCATGTTATGGATATGACTAATGGCGTGAACTCGGGCTAATTCTTCTTCTGTTGCTTTTCTTGGTTCTAAATGAAATAAGTCATGTTTGAAAGATGAAACATCAATCAGGCTTTTAAATCTTCTTTTAGTTTCAGGAGATTCAGGATGTTTCCCTGGTTGTAAGAACTCTCCTGGTTTATGACTTCCGGCATAATTGCCGGTGTCATGCCAAAAGAAATACTCATGAGTTAGCCAACCGGTTTTTCTTAACTTTGACATAGCCATAAGCCTATATATAAATAGTTAGTAGATAAACAATGGCAATGATCCAAAATGAACCATTGCCATCGCTTGTGTGCCCTCGAGGGGATTCGAACCCCCAACCTTCCCCTTCGTCAAAAGGGAGCTCTATCCATTGAGCTACGAGGGCAACACAAACAGAGTTACATTTTTCAAAAGATGATGAAGATAAATACTTTATAATTGTGGATAACTAAATGTTGTGGATAAATAAAACCAAAAGGATTACTTTTTATTAAATTATTTGTAATTGATTTAAATTTGTGTTAAATTAATATTCCTTCGTCAAAAGGGAATGCTTTATCCGTAATTGAGTAACCTTCTCGTAGAAATACCCCGCTTAATCGCGGGGTATTTCTATTTAAACCAAACGGATTACAAATTGTACAAAAACTTGGCTAACTCTTCAAATCATGTTATGTTTATATTCCTGAGTCATGGGAGCAATATCCGTAATTGAGTAACCTTCTCGTAGAAATACCCCGCTTAATCGCGGGGTATTTTTATTTATCTCCCAGATTTGTCATAGTTTCCTAATACAATAGAAATATGAAATTGAAAGAAAATAAAATAGTCAAGATAATTACTAAACGAAAAATCTGGATCAGACAAATATTAGTTGCTGCTATTGCCTCAGCTTTTGCTTGGTTTTTGGGTGATGCTTTAGTTGAAAATGGCGGATTAGTTGCTGCAATTATTTGTAGCTTAAGTATTCGTATTTCTTTATATAAATCTGTTCGTGAAGGCTTTGGTCAAATAATTGGAACTGTGATTGGTGCAGGAGTTGCTATTGCCACAGTTTCACTTTTTGATTTTGGAATAATTGCTATTGGTACCACTGTTTTATTTTGTGCCATCGTGGCAAGAGCTTTAAGACTTGGTGAAGTAGCTTCAGTAAATGTGCCAGTAACTGCTCTGATTGTTATTGGACCTGGTTTAAATGAAAATACGGCAGTTCATAGATTGTGGTCCACACTTATTGGCGCTGGTGTTGCAATTGCATTTTCATATTTTTCTCATGCAAAAACTCCTGCAGGAAGAACCCTTGATCAAATCATCAATATAGGTAAAAAGATTTCCGCATTGTTTTCTTCCATGTCGCAAGGTTTAGATCAAGGTTTAAATCAAACAAATGCCAGTATTTGGTTAACTGAAGCTCGCTTACTTGTGGAAGAATTACCAAAGATTAAATCTCAAGCACTCGAAGCAAAAGCATATGCCAGGTGGTCACCCTTAGAAGAAGTTGATGAAGCAGAATCTTTGTATTTAAAAGCAGTTGCTTTTGAACACATTGTGGTGCAGGCAAGAACAATTGCTCGAACCATTTTTGATTTGAGTGTGGATAGGAATTTACCAAAAATTGCCCAACATGAATTATCTTCAGGCTTATTTGCTGCTTCTAAATCGGTACGAAGAAAAGTTGATGTTATCAAATCAGATGATATTTTTTCCGCTACAGATGAGATTGCAGAAGACTTAAGAAATGCAGGACATGTTTTAGCCCAAGAGCTAATCAAACAAAGAAATGAATTGGCCCAAGAAGTGTTAGTTAGGACATTATCAATTGTTTCTAACATACAAATCATTGCTGATTCATTAGATGAATCTTCCCCAGCCTTGCACGATGTGATGACTCCTGATGAAAGTCCGGAAAATAGAATCTTAAAAGTTCCTGTAAATGTTCAATCTAAAACTTTATTAAGAAGAATATGGAGATTAGTCAGAATATTTCTTAGACGATAAAATCAAATCAGGTTACATCGTTGTCATAATTTTTTTTTGAATTATTATGTTCTTTTGGTTCCTCAAAGATTTTACTTGCTAAATTTGTTGGATTAATGTTTTTTAAATTATTAACATCAAGATCTTTTAAACCTGCCGATTCAACTATTTCATTCTTAGCTTTGTTGGCCATCTCTCTTAAACCTTTTAAGGTTTTAACTCCTTGGGCAATATATTTAGGAAGTTTCTCAGGTCCTGCCACAAGCAGGCCCAGCACTGCAATGAAGAGGAGTTCAAATAACCCAATGTCCAACATTTTATAAATTCCTTTTCGGATTTTGCTTCTAGATTGATTCTATATTGAACTTAATTCAATTAATATAGGCAACAGCGAAAACAGCATTCCCCTTGCCTTGGGGTGGTGTCAGTTTGGTCTAAAAACAAATTCCAACTGAATCGCGACAACTGAAATTAAAACCCGTCTTGTTCTCATCAATTTCTGCAATTCCAGTTATTTCAATAGTCGGCGGCTGATCAAACGATGTTTCAACATCTCGATCTAAATAAACAACTTCGAAATTACCGTCAACAAAATTGATTTCTTTTACTTCAATTCGATCACCTAAAAATGAAGTATTTTCGATGATAGGAGTTGGACCAGATGTTAAAATTCCCAAGTAATAAAAAGTTCCACTACCACCAGCATCGTTTATTAGTATTACAGCTGAATCATCAACTGAATCTTGATTGATGTCCCCTGAAGCTTTAAATTCTAAGAGTTTAAATTTATTAAAAGTTGTGGAGTCTTCAATCTGCTGTTCAAGAATTCCGTTTGACAATGTGTAAACAATTCCATCAATGTAGTAGCCGGCATTAGAAGGATCGGCAGGGTTTTGGGTAACCACTGTGCCTTCAACTGAAGTTTTTGCCATATTTGACTCACTTTTAGCAGAGCATGCTGAGAGAAGTAAGACTGCAAAACTCGCTAAAATTATTTTTATTTTCATATCCAGAATATTACATGTATTTAACATAGAATCCAAATATGTTCAGAAGAAAAATTAAATCGTTTGAAATAGAATCAATCACAATTGCTGGACTTGAAATTGTTACTAATTCCATACTTTCTCAAAAATCTGAATATGAAGAATCTTTGATTCCTGAGCTTTGGGAAGATTTTTGGTCCATATTTCCAAAATTGGGAGTGAAGTCCAATGGAGTTAGTTTTGGTGTTTCTACATTTATGGATGAAGATTTACAGAACTCAAAAATGAAATATTTAGCAGGAACAGAATTCAAAAGAGGTGTACCTCCTGGCTTAGATTTCAAAACCATAAATATTGCTTCTGGAAAATACGTTCGATACACACATAGAGGTTTAATTGAAACCATAAGAGATAGCTATGTTGAGGCATACACTCAATGGTTTCCGTCTTTGAAGATGAAAATGAGAAATGCTCCTCACCTAGAGTTATACGATCAGAGATTTAACCCTTCGAGTCCAAAATGTGAAATGGATATTTTAATTCCAGTTAAATAGCACATATTTTGATTTGGAATTTCCAAAGAATTAAACTATGATTCGTTTAATCTTCAAAATAAAATCAAACGGCAGGTATAAATGAGTACAAAAAAAACCTTAGGTGTGGCAATGATTGGTTATGCCTTTATGGGAAAAGCTCATTCTCAAGCATGGCGTAATTTAAACAATATTTATAACCTGCCAGTTGAAATAAAAATGATTTCAATTTGTGGCAGAGATAGTGAAAAAGTTAAGGAAGCAGCAGAAAAATTTGGTTGGCAAGAGTGGGAAACCGATTGGAAGAAATTAATTAATAGACCAGATATTGACATAATTGACATTTGTACTCCAGGAGATTCTCATAAAGAAATTGCAATAGCTGCACTAAATGCTGGCAAACATGTTCTGTGTGAAAAACCACTGGCTAATACTGTTGCCGAAGCAGAGGAAATGTTAGAAGCCGTTAAACGAAATCCAAAATCAAAAAATATGGTTGCCTTCAATTACCGCAGAGTGCCTGCAATTTCACTAGCAAAAAACATGGTTGACGAGGGACTGATCGGCAGAATTTTTCATATCAGAGCCAGATATTTACAAGACTGGATTGTTGAAAAAGACTTCCCATTGGTTTGGAGACTTGATAAAGATAAAGCAGGTTCAGGTGCATTAGGTGATATCGCTGCACACTCTGTAGATATGACTCAATTTATCACTGGGGAAAAAATAGCAGGAGTTTCTGGACTCTTAGAAACATTCATCAAAGAAAGGCCTTTGCCGCAAGATAACAATAATTCAAAAGAAATAAAGATGGGAAAAGTTACAGTTGACGACGCTGCTTTATTTATTGGAAAAACGGATAAAGGATCAGTTGTCAGTTTTGAGGCAACAAGATTTGCCACAGGAAATAGAAACGATATGGGTTTTGAAATTTATGGAGAAAAGGGTTCTCTAAAATTTTCTTTTGAAGATATGAATGTGTTGTGGTTTTTTGATAATACTCAAGATCGAGCTAACGCAGGATTTAAAAGAATTTTAGTCACTGAAGAAAATCACCCTTATTTAAATGCTTGGTGGCCACCAGGACATGTAATTGGTTACGAACATACATTTACCCACGAAATAATGGACTTTGTTGAATGTATTGTTAAGGACAGTGAAGCATCCCCATCTTTTGCAGACGGATTACAAGTTCAAAAAGTACTTGCCGCTGTTGAAAAGAGTGCTAGCAATGATGGAAAATACGAAAAAGTTTAGAGTTTAGACTCAGGAGTTGCTTCATCATCTTTCAATGAATTGTTTGAACTTCGATATTTACCTCTTCGTTTATCGTTAAGCCAAGCAATCAAAGTAGAAATTGATATCAAGAGCAGAACTGGTATTGCTAGAAAAGACATAGTAACTGGATCACCAGTTGGTGTTGCGACTGCAGAGAAGATGAAAGTTGTTAAAACAACGATACGCCATCTGCTGATAATGGCTTTAGCTTCAAGTAAATCAATAATGTTAAGTACAACTATGAATAAAGGTGTTAGAAAGCTAACACCAAAAACTATAACCATTCTTAAAAAAAAGTTTAAATATCTATCTACCGGTACATAATTTCCAACACCTTGAGGAGTAAATCCAAAAAGAATCTGCAAACCAATTGGTAAGAATAAGTAAGCAACAACAGCGCCTGCCACAAATAATGGTGAAGCTATCCCTACAAAAAGATATGCTCGAAGTTTTTCTTTCCTATATAGTCCTGGGGTAATGAATCTCCACAATTGATAAATCCAAATTGGTGAAGTTATCAACATTGAAGTAACAACAGAAACTTTTATTTGTAATACAAACGCATCTGCAACACCACCCAAAACTAAACGAACATCTCGACCGTTTGCTTGCGCTTGCTCAACAATTTGATTTACAGGTTGACTTAGAATTTCAAATATTTGAGGATAAAAACTCCAAGCAATAACAGTGCCAATAACAATGGCCAGAGAAGCTTTGAAAAGTCGATTTCTAAGTTCTCGCAAATGTTCGATCAGCGACATTTCTTTAAATCGCTGCACTTTTGTTGCGTGCAAAACTAATTACACCTCCACCTAAATAAAATTTAAGCGGATTTACGCCTCTGGATTTTTTGTTTGTTCTTCATTCTTTGAAGTATCGTTTTTGGTTTCAGCTTTCAAAATACGAACTGAACGACCTAAAGATCGCGCCATATCTGGCATGCGCTTTGCCCCAAATAACAAAAGAATGATGAACAAAATGATCAACAATTCTGGTCCTTGAATGTTCTTAAACATTTAGTCTCCTTTTAAAACTGCCGGCTAATTAAAAATACTCCTGGGAGGGTTTAACCACCACCTCGAGGTTCTCAAGAGGGAGAAATCTTGATAAACCACATTAGACAACAATTTGACAATGGGTTTTTGCTAGTTGAGGACCTTGTAACCAATCGATAAAGAGGTGGCAGTGATTAGCCACAATTGATAGGGAATCAATGCCAAGCCAATTTTCCAATCAGTTTGGAAAGCTATTGCCACCATCGGCACAGTTAATAGTGAAGTTACTACCAGTGAAATAGCAGCCAGAATCAGATTATGTTGAACATAAAAACTATGTGCCCATAACAAAGCTGTTATAACACTAAAAGCAAAAGCAATTGTGTAACTTATTCGAAATAAGCTACTAGCATTATTTGCAATTATTACTCCAGCGATAATCAACACAAGAAAGTTATATGGCCAAGCTATGCCAATCACAAAATCAGGTGGTTGCCAAAATGGTCTCTTTAGAGATCTGTAAAAACCGTCTCCAGAATTTACCCATAAGCCAGATCCAATAATATAAATTGCTACTAATGAAATATTTATTATTGCAAATGTTGCTTTAATCATTATTGTTTACTCCAGAGATTTGCAGACATTAATTCTGGAATTAAGAGTTCAGTGAGAAGTTTAAATAAAGTGTCGCCATCTTCAATATTGATAGAGGCAATGTTTCCTTTTGAATAAGATCCGATTGAGCCAAAAGACGAATTTCGATTAACTAGCCACTCAATTGCTTGCTGGTCCCAAACACTTCCAGTAAACATCAAAGCTTTGTAATCAAGTGACTTTGTTAAGTACACATCAACGTGTGACCAGTCTCCTGTTTCGCAACCATCAGCTTTTACTTTTGGGCCTTCTCGAAACATCAGAGCGCCTTGTAAGGCACTGCCGCTTCTTTCAGCAGGTGACATTAACCAAATTCCATTATTGCTTGTGGTTAAGTTCATGAATGATTCAAGCCACTGATTTTTGGAATCTAATAATTTTTGTAATTGTTTTTGAGCACTCAAACAAGTTTCTTTTACACTTGGAGCAATTCCTAGTTTTTCCAGCAATTGAAATAAAGCAATAAGTGTTGCTCTGTAAGACCAGGTACTAACACCGCCTGTTTCAGCTTTAATTGGAAGGAGCATTACTTCTTTTACTAACTTAGTAATTTTGCTATCGGCTTCTCTAGTTAAAGCAACTGAATGAATATTTGCGGGAAGATCTTCCAAAAACCTTATAACTTCCACACTATTTCCAGAAGCAGATATTGCAACAACTAATGAGTTTTCAGGAAAAGATTTGGGGGTTATGACGCTGGCAATTTCTGCTACAGCTAAATATCCATTACTTCTAAGTTGACGGGCAATATCTTGAGCTGCGTAATAACTAGATCCCATACCTACAAAATAAATAAATTGATTCTTGTCAATCGCCTCTTTCCCCCAAATTTTAGTTTGAGAAATTGAAGAAATTACAATTGGTAAATTACTCAAATCATCGATGAAACCTGCGACATTTGTATCACCCATGTGTATAGCCTAATTCTTCTGGCATTAAAAACACGGCGGCATTCAGGCCTGTTTAATTAAAGGATTTAGTTTGGAACACTAAAGTAAACCTCATGTCAAGCAAGCTAAAGTTGATTTAAGTAAATATGTCAAAAAATGAAGGTGAATGGCAGAAAATTGGTTTATCTGCACCTGCCAGCCGTGCGCTGCTAAATGCTAATTTAACAAAGATTGAACACTTAAAGAGAATTACCGAAAAGCAATTGTTGTCGCTTCACGGTATGGGGCCAAGTTCCTTGCCAATAATTAAGAAAGCAATGAAAAAATGTAAAGTAAACTTTAAGCTTTAAATTTCTTTAAAACATAGTTATAAAACTTCTCATAAACAAGAATTAAGATAACTCCCACTAAAATTGGGGTTAACACATAACTCCAATCAGGTTTTGAAAACATAATCAATAATGGGATTGATCCTGCAGGTGGATGAAGTGTTTTAGTTAATTGCATCAATACAAAAGAGAATCCGAAAGCCAGTCCTAAAGATAATGGGGTATTGCCAAGCAATTGATAGAACACCAAACCCGTGATGGTGGCAAATAGATATCCACTAACTATGTTTTTTGGTTTAACTAAAGGGCTTTCCGGAAGTGCAAAAACCAAAACAAATGTTGCTCCAAAAGGAGCAACTAGTAATGCAATATTTGCAGTTTCAGATAGAACCTGAAGTAAAACTATTCCTAACGTTGCACCTAAGGCGCCAAGCAACATTGATTCATATTTTTTCATGTTTTGATATTTAAAGTCTTTATTGAGCGAAAAGTGGTCTTAAGTGATCGTTTAAGAAAACGCCTTTAGGGTCAAATTGTTTTCTAATTTTTATGAATTTCTCCGCTTTTGGATAACGATCATGTAATTGCTGTTTAGTTAAGAAATGTAATTTGCCCCAATGAACTCGTGCGTCATATCGACCAAGTATGCGATCAACTTCTCTTAAGTATGGCCAATAATCAACTCCAGGCATTCCTGAAACTGAAACTACTAAGGTTTCTCGTTTGTAGTTTGAAGATAAGAATCCATCTTCTGAACCACATGATCTAATTTCTAATGGGAAAATACTCAAAGGTAAATTCTTTAACATATACTCACGCATTTCATTAATGCAATCCACTGATCTTTCTAATGGAATGAAATATTCGAGTTCATGAAAATTTGGTGAATAAAACATTGGATAGATTCGATAAGAACGATCCACTCTTCTTTTTGGAACATCAGATACTTGTTCTGAATCTCGTGCTTCGTTAAATACTTTTACATGGCATGTGTCAGTTGCTTTTTCCCCTGGTGGAAGTTCGATGTTATACAAAGCAGCTGATTCTTCGCTAGGAAACCAAAAGAAGGAAAAGTTTCTATTCTTTTTAACTCGTTCATGAAAGTTTCTCATCACATCAGATAATGGCTCATGGTCAATATGTTCACGTAATTTATATTTCTTGGTAACTTGCAATTCCATACCAACCATCACACCTAACATGCCCACAGAAACTTGAGCAGCGTGCAATAAGTCTGGTGTTTTTTCATTGATCTCAACTACTTCACCAGTTCCAGTGACAATGCGACAAGATCTTAAAATTGAGGAGAAGCTTCCAAATTCAGTTCCTGAACCATGCGTTCCTGTTGAAATTGCACCGGCAATTCTTTGGGAATCGATATCACCTTGATTTCTTAAAGCTAAACCTTTTTCCCACAGTGGATCTCCTAGTGCACTAATCGGAGTTCCAGAACCAACAAATGCTCTTTGCTTATAAGGATCTACTGCTTTGATGCCACTGATTTTTGCAAGATCAAGTAACAAACCATCTGTTTCAACGATTGGAGTAAAAGAGTGGCCTGTAGCCATTACTCTTATGTTTTGTTTTTTTTCTAAAGCTTTTTTAACAGCTTTGACTACTTCTTTTTCACTTGAGGGCTGGGCAAAACTGGCATACTTAAAAGATTGATTGCCAACCCAGTTAGTCCATTTACCAGCCATGGAATTAATCTACCAACAAATTTTGACTTTAGGTTAGGGCTCTTTCTCTTCTAGAGGCCTCAAGAACTTCTGCTGCTGAGTCCAAGTTGAGTAGCAAGATGCCAATACCCACAATCAAATCCGGCCAGCCCGAAGCCCAAAACAGACTTATCACGCTGGCAAAAATAATTGCCTCATTTGTAAGGGCATCATTTCTGGCAGACAAACACGCAGCTTTTGTAAGACTTTCCTGACTCTTTTTAAATCTAATTAAAAGGCAAGCTCAAAAGCCAATATATTCAATACATCTGCGATTGAAACAGTTTTCTTTAAACTAAGATTTGCTAGCAAAATAATCCTCTATTATTTTTAATGTTTCCTCTACTCCTTTATCGTCCTTCATCTTATTGGAAATTTCCATCACATTTTGTTTATATTTAAGTGCTTCATTTATTCTTTTTGAAACATTTTTGCTTTTCAGTTTTCTAAGAGGAAGTGATTTCGGTCCTAATTTTTGTTTATTTAACTTATGTGCCCACCAAGGTTGATCAACAATAAACGGAACAATCACAGAAGGTGTTCCCGCTCTTAAAGCAGCGTGAGTAGTTCCTATCCCCCCGTGATGCAAAATTACTTTTACGAGAGGAAATAGCTTTGAATGAGAAACTGTATCTAGGAATAAAACATCGGGATCATCTATATATTTTGGACCAACAGATAAGCCTCCCCATCCAGCAGAGATGATTAGTTGCATATTTAATGCTTTGCAACCTTTTATTATTTCAGTGGCGATCTTTTCAGGATTACCTTTTTTCATTGATCCAAAGCCTGCATAAACTGTTAGTTTTCTCTGCACAAAGTCAGAAACCGTTGGGTTTAAACTTTCGTTATCTTTTATAAACCAAGGTCCAACTAAGTGCGTGTTTGAGGGCCAATCTTTCGGTCTATTTAAAAGTGCTGGACTAGTTAATGAAATTGAAAAATCATGCTTTATATTTTTTACTTTTAGCTTTCGTGACCATTTAAATGTTTCTAAGAAAAAAAGCTTTTCTGCAAGAACGACACCTTTATAAGTTAGTTTGTTTAAAAATCCTAAATTAGAAGTCCAAAGTCCTGCAGATGCAAACTCGCTAGTTGGAGTCAAAATAGGAATAATCTCCACTAATCCAGAGATTGCACCAACAGATCTTGCTGCAATTGGTGCAGTTAAAACAGTGGGGTGATACAAAACAACATCAGGTTTAATTTCTAAGATTTGCTCAGCAGCTGTATTTAAAATCTTTACAACAAAAGGGCGAACGTTAGGCAAAAAATCTAGCGAGTTCTTAATTATTGAAACTCCATTTTTGTCTACGAAATGTTGAATTGATCCAGGCAAAGACAAGGCTCTAAATTTTTCATTGGTAATTTTTGGGTAGAACTCTTCTGTGACTGACAAATATATTTC
>Ga0208787_1001091_pt1 | contig 12286 bp, 10 predicted proteins | sample Wag4_2014_7_11_FD_187362 | JGI IMG/M metagenome (GOLD analysis project Ga0208787, IMG submission 187362) | Fresh water microbial communities from Ohio, USA - Utica-2 Time Series HT 2014_7_11 (SPAdes) (version 2) | ecosystem: Environmental > Aquatic > Freshwater > Water tank | place: USA: Ohio... | reverse complement strand
ACAGGAGTTCTACGAGCAGAGGGTCGATCAGCGAGAACTTTGGTTTCAAGGCTGTTTATATGACCTACGAAAATGGGAAATAGGGGTAGACTCAGTTCGGGTACGGGCATACCGGGACCGAAAAGAGGAATACCTTTACCAGCAGGGTAAGCGGCTGTTCGCAGCGCTCTCCTCTCCAGCCTCGAGTCAGGAAGGTACTATTGCATTTTTTATTCGATTGTTGTATTCTGCGTTTGTACTACCTGATTTTTTATATTGGCTGCTTTCTAATCAAGGAGAAGACGCAAGCTCCCAGTGCTTCGTAATTGTAGAAAACTGGCTGCATGTTTTTCAGGAGGCCATTGACCCTCCACCGGAGGTGTCTGTTTTTCGACAAATATTCCGCTAGGCGGTCCATAAAACCGCTTTTTCATTTTTTATTTAAAAACCGCCTTTGCCGCGCCTATTGGCCGCCCACTACCTGTTTGCGGTTGAAAGGGGCGCTGCTTTGTGCTACCCAGACCCTCGGTCATGCGACGTGGGCTGGGTAGTCGTGGTTATCACTTCAAATACATGTCTACATTAAAAATAGTTGTAGGAATATTGGCATTGTGCCCATTATCAGCCTTTGCCCAAATAGAGAGAGATACAAGTGTTGTATCGCTGGAGGAAACGGTTATTTCTGCCAGTCAGACGGTGCAGAGCCGTAAATCGGTAGCTCAATCGGTGAAGGTCCTAACCCGCTCATCGATGGAGGCTCTTACTACTCAGACGACTGCTGATCTATTACAAGCCAGTGGTTCGGTATTTGTTCAGCGGAGTCAGCAAGGGGGCGGGAGCCCGGTGCTTAGGGGATTTGAAGCAAGCAGGGTATTATTGGTGGTGGATGGAATCCGAATGAACAATGCCATTTATCGTTCTGGACACCTCCAAAACAGTATCACCATGGACCACAATGCGCTGGAGCGCGTGGAGGTCCTATTTGGACCAGCCTCCACCGTTTATGGGTCTGATGCCCTTGGTGGAGCGGTTTGTTTTTACACCAAAAACCCAGTGCTAAGCCAACGGGCAGATGAGCGAATAACGAAGGGGAATGCCCTGCTTCGTTTGGGCTCGGCCAATCAAGAGCGGACTGCCAATATTGGTTTTAGTATCGCGGGAAAGCAGTTGGGTTCGTATACCAGCTTCAGCTTCAGCGATTTTGGTGATTTAAGAATGGGGAAACGCACGGGAAACAAGCCTTTTTTTGGGTTGCGTCCTTACTATGTAGAGCGCATTGAAGGAAAAGACTCTCTGGTTAAAAATCCGGATCCTTATGTTCAGAAATGGAGTGGGTACCAGCAATACGATCTATTACAAAAAGTGCTATACCGCCCTTCTGAAGAAGTAGAGCACGGACTTACACTTCAATTTAGCAATTCGGGGTTAATTCCACGATACGATCGATTAACTGATCCAGGTACTGGGGGGCTACCACTTCGTTTTGCAGAGTGGAATTACGGACCCCAGACACGGTTGTTGGCGGCGTACCAATTTAGACTCGCCACTGCGGGGTGGTTAAATGGGGGCGTTCGATCTACAGCGAGTTACCAGTATCTAGAGGAGAGCCGAATCTCAAGGCGGTTCAATAGCCTCACTCGAAAAAACCAGACAGAACAAATAGGGGTATGGGGATGGACAATCTTCGGGGAGCGGCATGGAACAGGCTATTCCTTGCGCTTGGGCGCAGACTTTCAGCACAATGACGTGCGCTCTGTTGCCTTTGAGGAGCAGGTGGATACGGGGGAGCGATCCGCTTCAGGAACAAGGTATCCGGATGGGGGCAGTACCATGTTGAGTAGCGCTGCTTTTGCTACCTATACCCGATATGTAGGCAGATGGACTTGGAATACAGGGGTTCGCGTGGGTTATTCTGTCCTAGATGCCTTGTTTAGGGATACTACCTATTTTCCGTTTCCTTTTTCTGGGGTTCGGCAGCAACATCCCACTGGCTCGGCCAATCTAGGGGGAGTCTATGCTGCCAATGAGTATTGGCGTTTTCGCATAAACCTATCTTCAGGATTTAGGACACCGAATGTGGATGATCTGGGAAAAGTATTTGATTCACAGCCCGGCAGTTTGATAGTTCCCAATCCTACCATACGGCCGGAGCAGACGTACAATGCGGAGGTGGGTTGGTTATTCAAAGATGCGAAAGGGCTTCAGTGGGATGTTGCTGCATGGTACACCCATTTTGACAATGCTATTGTCACGGACGCTTTTTTGTTTGATGGTCAGGATTCTATTCTTTTTGATGGAGAATGGAGCCGGGTGTTAGCCAACCAAAATAGAAGGAAAGCGGTGATATATGGATTAACGTCTAGTCTTGAATGGGATTTTCACCGATATTGGAGCTTATCTGTCAGTTATACGTATACAAGAGGGACTCTATTGGAGGGAGACGGCAACAGCCCGCTCGACCATATTCCCCCGGTGTATGGAAAGGCGGGGCTTCGGTACAAACGGCAGGGCTGGAGTACAGAGGTGTACTGCTTATTTAATGGAAAAAAGCCCATTGATCAGTACGCATTAAATGGGGAAGACAACCAGCAGTACGCCCCAGATGGGGGGATGCCATCTTGGCAGACCGTTCATATTAGGCTGCATTACCAGTTGAATAAAGCCTGGAGGATTCAGGCGGGAGTGGATAATTTAATGGACGTACAGTACAGGACCTTTTCGTCAGGAATAAATGGGCCCGGCAGGCATTTATTTTTGGCGCTGCGCGCACAATTTGGATAAACTGACCCTTATTGACGCGACTGTTTAACCACCTTTCGTACCTCGATTTGGCCTCCGATTTTGCATTTGACAAAATAAATGCCGGGGGCCAGGTCAGGTAGTTCAATTCTGTAATTACCGGGAGTCAGGTTCCGCTGAGGTAGAAGTAGGATAGTGGAAGTCCCCAGTTCATCGGCCATTTCAACGGAGACCTGGTTGTTTTTTTCCAATTCAAATTCGAGCGCTGCTTTTTCCACATAGGGATTGGGGTAGATTTTGAGGTCTACTTTTCTTTCAGCTCCGGAGAATAAAAATTCTTCATTTCGTTTGATGGCGGCAGTGCGCGGTGTTTCTCCAATATTGGTGGGATTCGGGGTTGGGGTGAGGCTCCACTCAAAGATATTTCCCAAAATTTGGGAGGGAGAATCTTCGTCTTCGTAATATTCGAAGCCGAGGTAAACGATCTTTCCTTCACCCAGTTCTTTGTATCCGATAACCGGCATTCCTTGAGTTTCGGCGAGAACTACGAATCCAGCATCATTTATTTCAAGGGGATATGTATAGTTTTTGCGGATGGGAAAGTCACCTTGTACTCCAAGGAACGCCCTATGTTGTTCTTTTTTCAGGTGAATGGAGGCCGTTTCAAAGTATTGTGCATAGTCGGCATCTAGTAATCCGGTTTGCTTCAAGGTGGTGGCGGCGTGCGTACCCGTGATAACTACTAATCCGCCTTGGCGGACGAATGTTCTCAGTTTTTTACCGTAGGCAGCCAGCAATGCGGGGTCTCCAATGGAAGGGTAGGATAAGACGACTGCTTGGTGTTGAGTTAATTGTTGTTCCAGTGAAGCACTTGTGCCTTCCCAAAATTCGGAGAACGTCGCTCCGGGCAGTTCTCGTTGGAGAAACCGTTTCATCTGAAGCGGATAGATACTATCGTAGCTCGCGAAATTGAACAAGGATATTTTGAAAGCGGTGGCGGCGCTGTCTTGGGCAGTGGGTGTTGCTGTTGGGATGCGTACTAAAGGCGCTTCGATGGGAAAAAACTGGCGCAAGGATGCGGAATTGTACAGCCCCCATACTGGCAAAACAGGGTTGTGATGCAAGGGCAGGGTACTGCTCAGTGCCAAAAAACCCATCAAGGAAATAGCTATACTAAAGGCAAAAGAACGCATTGACAGACTGTAGAATACAATGTTATTTGGGAGTGGATTAGAGGCAAGCAAGCGTTGGTAGAAACAAGCAAGCCCCAAGAGTGGTACCTTAGAGAGGTATTAAACTATTTGCAAAGATAGAGGCTTATGCTAAACTTTGCTTTGAATTGTCCTAAAAAAATAGGGTGTTGAAAAAGAAAAGCCCTTCGACGAGGGCGAAGGGCTTTTAAAGAGCAGGACTTCGGGGAAGAGATCCTGCGGGACTAACTGGTAGTTAGCGTTTATTTTTTAGCAGACAAGGAGATTTCAAGATCGAAATCATCGTAGATGGTTTTGTCGCCTAAGCCATCAAAGAAGGAGCCAGAGCCAAAGCGAACGTCGTAATCTGAGCGATCGATGGTCATTTTTCCAGCTGCATTAACCATTCCATTATTTTCAGTCACCAATGCATTGAAACGCACTTCTTTGGTGGACTGTTTAATGGTTAGGTTACCAATAATCTTGTAATTGCCTTTAGAATCGGTTGGAATGGCGCGGGTGATAACGAATTTGGTAGTAGGGTAGTTGGCTGCTCCAAAGAAATCGTCCGATTTTAAGTGGCCAACAAGTTTGTCGCCATATTCACCTTGTAAGTCCGTGCAAGTGATGGAGTTCATATCTACTTCGAAAGAACCACCTGTTAATTTACCGTCGGTCATAACAAGACTGCCATTTTTAACTTTTACATTACCGGTGTGTTGGCCAGTTACCTTGTAACCTTTCCAAACGATATTGGAGGCAGCGGTATTTACGGTGTAAGTGGTGGAAACGTAAGCGGACATAGCCACTAATGCAAGCAGAGGTAATAAAAATAATTTCTTCATGGTGAATTAGTTAAATTAAATGATGTTGCAAAGATAAGTGTTGCAATATCTATTATTCAGTTTATTTACAAACATTAACAATTGGGCGGGACTTGGTTGCGTGCTTGGTAATCGGTGTGGTCAGTTGCTTCTTTTAGTAAAAGGGCCTCCTTAGAACAGGTAGAAGGCTGCTTTGTTACCATTGGTATATATATTTTTTCAAAAAAAGCTTTTTTATTGCTTATATAATGCTACCTTTGCGGCTCTTTTTAAAAGAATTAAGATAATGAAAGAATTAGAAGCCATTCAGTTTGTCCAGAGTCAGATGCTTAAGCAGCCTGAGTTCCCGGACTTCAACACCGGCGACACGATTATTTTGACTTATCGCATCACGGAAGGTGACAAGACGCGTGAGCAGGCTTACCGCGGTGATGTGATTCAGATTAAAGGACATGGAGCTACCAAGACCTTTACTGTACGCAAGATGTCGCATGGCGTAGGAGTAGAACGTATTTTTGCTGTAACCAATCCAAACATCGCTAGCATTCAGGTGGTGAAGCGTGGTCGCGTTCGTCGCGCTCGTTTGTACTACTTGCGTGGATTGGTTGGTAAGAAGGCGCGTATTAAAGAGTTAAAGAGAGGCGTATAACTTTTCTTTTCACTCTTTTCGGAACGGGAACTTGGTTATTAGCCATGTTCCCGTTTTTTTATGGTTGGTTTTGGAGACTATCTGCGATGGCATTTCCAGCAATCCATCCTCCTGTCCAGGCCGCTTGGAAATTGAATCCGCCCGTAACAGCGTCGATATTAAGTACCTCTCCCGCAAAATACAAGCCAGGTAGTTGTTTGGATTCAAACGTTTTAAAGTCAATTGATTTAAGTTCCACGCCACCTGCCGTAACGAACTCTTCTTTGAACGTACTTTTCCCATTGATAGGGAACTTGCCTGCACCCAGTTCGGTGGCTAATTGATGGAGTAGTTTTTTAGGGAGATCTGCCCAGCGCATCCCTGCATCAATACCAGCAGCAGCGGTTAATTGTTGCCAAAGTCGTGAAGGGATTTGCCATTGAGGGTTACTTAGCACTTGTTTTTTAGGTGCCTGTGTTTTTAGTTCTGTAAGTTCTTGGCAAATTTTTTCCACACTCCATTTTCCTAACCAATTGATGATCAAGTTAAATCGATAGTTTAATTCGTGAAAATGCCGAGCGCCCCAAGCAGATAATTTTAGGATGCCGGGTCCACTTAATCCCCAATGGGTGATTAATACAGCGCCTTCGCTTCGGAACGTACTTCCCTCTACCTGTAAAAGAGCAGAGGGGACCGAAATGCCTGAAAGGTCTTTAAGTCGGGTATCTTTGGTATGGAAGGTAAAGAGAGACGGGACGGCACTGACAATGGCAATTCCTTGTTGCTCCAAGGCATTCCAAGTGGAGGCGCTACTGCCCGTTGTAACCAGAACTCGATCAGCTACGATGGAGGTGTCTTGATTACCCAAAACCAAGCGCCAGCGACCATCCGTTTGTTGTTCTAGCTTGTCTACTCTCGTTCCTGTACGGACTTCAATGCCTAATTTGGAGGCATTTTGTCCCAAGCAGTCGATAATGGTTTGGGAGGAGTCGGTATCGGGAAACATCCGGCCGTCTGTTTCGGTTTTGAGTCGAACGCCTCTTTCAGCAAACCATTCGATGGTTTCTGATGGGCCAAATCGGGTAAAAGGACCGTACAGTTCTTTTCCTCCACGTGGGTAATAGGTGGTGAGTTGACGGGGGTCAAAGCAGGCATGCGTCACATTACAGCGCCCACCACCGCTTACCCGTACCTTTTGAAGGGTTTTATTGCTTTTTTCGAGAAGAAGGACCCGTGTACCAGTTTTTCGCTCAGCCAAGGCAAGCGCTCCAAAAAAACCGGCAGCACCACCCCCAATTACCACTACGTTCATTTGGCAAAGGTAATTCAAACCCTTGTGCGGAATGTTAACCGCATCTAGAAACATCGAAATAATTGTGAATCCTTGGAATATTATATATATCTTTGCGGCATTATTACAATCACTAACTTCTGTTTTTTCAGCAGGACCAATCACTGCATGGCATTAAAATTAATTAAGGTAGCAAAAGATTTCAACGTAGGTCTGCATACTATCGTCGAGGCACTTCACAGTAAAGGATTTTCCAAAGTGGAGGAAAAGCCGACGGCAGAGATCACGGATGAGATGCTCGATGTTCTGAAAAAAGAGTTTCAGAAGGATATTGCTATCAAAAAGGAAGCAGACAAGCTGCTTCGTCCGGTTATGAAAAAAGACCCGGTAGAAATGCCGGCGTCCGCCCCCATTCCTCCTGTGACCCCCGCGTCACCTCTCCCTAAATTGACCTTACCTCCCAGCCCGGCAGCCCCTCAAAAGGAAACAGAAGAAGTGAGCAATATTAAGCGTGAGTTGCCTCAACTCCGGGTGGTAGGCAAAATAGATCTCACGATTCCCAAGCCAGAGCCAAAGCCAGAACCTAAAAAAGAAGCCAAAGAGGAACCTAAAAAGGTTGCAAAAGCAGCTAAACCAGCAGCTCCTGCTCCTGCTCCTGATGCAGGAAAGCCAGCAGCTCCTGCTCCTCCTAAACCAGCGGTCAAAGACGCTCCTCCCAGCCCTACGCCAGAACCAACTATCGCTTCTGAAGAAGGGGTTAGCACAGAGGCAGACTTGTACCGTGCAGAGGCGCCCTCCCTCAGAGGGCTTAAGGTCTTAGGCCGGATTAACCTAGAGGCAAAAAAGGAGCCAGCTCAAAAATCAAATCAACCCAATCGTAGAGATGATCGGGGAAGAGGAGGTGCCAACGCTGGTAACAACAGAAATAGACCTGCAGGTTCAGAAGGACAACGTCGCGACCAAAACCGCCCTGCCTCCACTACAGGCACTCCGGGTACAGGTACGCCAGGCGCCCCACGTCCTGCCGGTCAATCAGAAGGCGATCGTCAAAAGCGAAAGCGCAAGCAAATTCAGCGCCCTGTTACCGCAGAGTCGCTACAAGATTCACTTAACTCCAATCAAGGCGATCGCCGGCCAGTGAGCTCCACTGGTGGAGATCGTAACCGAAACCGCCCCGCTGGAGCAGGAAATAACCGCCCCGGTGGGAATCGCCCAGGCGGTAATACAGGTGGAGCCGCCGCCGCTCCCCAACCGGTATCTCAAAAAGATATCGAAAATCAAATTCGCCAAACAATGGCTCGGATTGGCGCTGGCGCCAGCCGCAAACGCCAGAAAATCCGTCGCGATAAGCGCTCGATGATTCGCGAAAGAGCGGAACAAGCCGAATTAGAAGCAAATCAGTCTGGCGTACTTCAGGTAACAGAGTTCGTCTCCGTTTCTGACTTGGCAGCACTGATGAGTGTCAAGCCAATTGATATCATCACTTCTTGTATGTCACTCGGGATTTTTGTTTCCATCAATCAACGACTGGACGCAGAAATTATCGAAGTGGTAGCGAGTGAGTTCGGATTTGAAGTCCAATTCATCTCCGCAGAAGAGCAAATGGAGGTGGAAGATGAAATCGATAACGAGGAGGATTTGCGCACTCGTCAACCAATTGTAACGGTGATGGGTCACGTAGACCACGGTAAAACGTCCTTGCTTGACTTTATCCGGAAAGCAAACGTTATGGCCGGTGAAGCGGGTGGTATCACTCAGCACATCGGTGCCTACGAGGTAAAAGTGAATGTAGACGGTGATGAACGTAAGGTAACTTTCCTCGATACTCCTGGTCACGAAGCCTTCACGGCCATGCGTGCACGGGGTGCGAAAGTAACGGATATCGCTATTATCGTTGTTGCAGCGGATGATTCTATCATGCCACAAACACGAGAAGCGATCAGCCACGCACAAGCAGCAAATGTACCGATCATCTTCGCCATCAATAAAATTGATAAAGACGGCGCTGATGCCGAGCGTATCAAAAATGAGCTTGCTCAGATGAACTTGCTGGTGGAAGATTGGGGTGGAAAAATTCCAAGCCAAGATATCTCCGCTAAAAAAGGTATTAATATCGATAAGCTACTCGAAAAAGTAGTCTTGGAGGCCGAAATCCTTAACCTAAAAGCCAATCCAAAGCGCCGTGCAGTAGGTACGGTATTGGAGGCTTCTATGGAAAAAGGCCGCGGATACGTAACTAAAATCCTGATCCAAAACGGAACGCTTGATAAAGGTGATCCTATCATTGCGGGTGAATTCTCTGGCCGCGTCCGCGCCATGTTCAATGACCGCGGGAAAGAAGTGCCCTCCGCAGGTCCAGGTATGCCTGTTTTGGTACTGGGACTTACCGGTGCGCCTCAAGCAGGTGAAATTATTAAAGAAGCAGCCTCCGAATCAGAAGCAAAAGAAATTGCTACAAAGCGCTCCCAAATCTTACGTGAACAAGCTACCCGCGCTACCAAGCGTATCAGCTTGGATGAAATCGGTCGCCGTTTGGCATTAGGAAACTTTAAAGAGCTGAAATTGATCGTTAAAGGGGACGTGGATGGTTCTGTAGAAGCACTTTCCGATTCGTTGATCAAACTGTCTATGGATAAGATCCAAGTAACGGTTATCCACAAAGCAGTTGGTCAAATCGTGGACTCGGATATCATGCTTGCTTCGGCTTCCGATGCCATTATCGTGGGTTTCCAAGTACGTCCTTCTATCAGTGCGCGTAAGCTGGCTGAAAAAGAAGGCGTTGAAATCAAAACATACTCTATTATTTACGAGGCCATTGAGGAAATCAAGGCCGCTATGGAGGGTATGTTGGAGCCTACCAAGGAGGAAGAATTCATGGGCCAGGTGGAAGTTCGCGACTTGTTCAAGGTCACGAAAGTGGGTACCGTGGCTGGCTGTTATGTTCAAGAAGGAAAAATCGCCCGCAATCACTATGTGCGCATTATCCGCGATGGTATCGTTATTTATCCAATAAACGCTACTCAAAATGCCGAACTTTCCTCCCTGAAACGTTTCAAAGAGGATGTGAAGGAGGTAAAAAATGGCATGGAATGTGGTCTGACGGTAAAGAATTTCAATGATATTAAAGTGGGTGACGTTATCGAAGCGTATGTCATCAATGAGGTGAAATCCAAGCTGGATGGTCGGTAATCGACCTGCATCAAATACATAAAAAAGCGCTGGGGGCTATGTAGCTCTCCAGCGCTTTTTTTTATGCTACCTCCCAAGCAATGTGGTGCACCGCATGCCCAGGGGTGTACCAGGCCGTAAGCCGAAGGCCACATGTTTCAATGATTTCACCATGCTCGGGAGCGTATAACTGGCTCAGTGGGATAGGCTCCATTTTCCCCCAAAGAACCTCCATCTGGTCTCCATAAATCTGTTTGGCGGAGTTATAGAGCTTTTCTGGAGCGGCAAGATGCGGAAGTCCCAAGGGATGTACATAAATCGTAGCCCCCTTTTCCGCCAAGGCCCAAGCGGCTCCTGCATGGTCAAAGTGGATGTGTGATAAAAAGACAGAGCGAATTTGTTCGATATGGAACCCATGCTTTAGCAAACCGTTTTGAAGGGCTTCCCAAGTAGAATAAGGACCTGCTTCGATTAATACTACGCCCTCTGGCCCCTCCACTGCGTAGGCAGCAATAGAGCGTTCAACGCCCATAAAACCTAAATCAATGGTGTATATTTTCATAAATGGACATAATAAACCAACAGCCATTGCCCTTGATAGGAGGCAATGGCTGTTGTAAGTTGTAAAAATTGATTGCCTGTAGTTTCTCCAAAAGTTGGACAAAGCTAGTGGCTATCGGGTTTAGTTTCGAATAATTTTTTGTGAAAATGTACCCTTCGCCGTGAATACTTGTAGGATGTAAACACCCGGGCCATAGGCATCAAGCGGTAGACGGGCTTGTTGCTGTACCTGTTGCTCCAGTAAGAGTTGACCATCGAGGCTAAGTAAACGCACTGGAGCGGTCTCCTCTTCCAACAGTTGCACGTTGATAGCACCATTGGTAGGGTTGGGTGCGATTTTGAAGATGGCCTCTGGAGCTACGGTGGTTCCAGAGGTGCCCACGTTTAATGCATAGGTAGTCGTTTCTTGCGAGCACCAGTTGCTAGCGGTTAAATTGATTTGGTAAGTGCCGTTTTGTGCATAGCTATGGCTTGGGTTGCGCTCTTCACTGGTGTAGCCATCTCCGAATTCCCAATGCCATTTAGTAGCCCATAAGGTGCTATTTTGAAAGAAAAAGGTGTTGCTATCGGGGCCTGGTTGCGCCAAGAACTCGGGCTCCACGGGCAATAGGGAGTCACCTCCCATACTTTCAATGCTCAAGAATACACCAGAATCAAATGCAGCGTCTCCTGCATCTGCCACCGCAATTCGGATGTGGTAGCTCTCCCCGGGAGTAACCACCGCTTTGGCCCACAACGGTGTAGTAAATCCGTCATACTGGACGGTCAAACCGCCCGCATTGGAACTGTAATATTGTGCATAGGAGAGTTGGTTCAGGTTGTTGATCGCCACAGGTAAATTCGTCGTTGGAATCTGAGCAATATTGGTTCCTCCGGGCGACTGGTACCAATAACCGGGGTAAGTGATGGTATCAGGTTCGCAGTTTGGATCCGTGTAGCACCACAACGTCAAGGTATCGCTGCTCTCATTGCAGATTAATTGCATTTGTACGCTATCAAAATAACAGAAGGTATCCAATAGAACAATGAACGTATCCACACAGAAGACCGTGCAACTATCATAAGAAACATAAGTGCTCGGTGGAACATAGATTGAATCGGAGGTGGAGTACCCGGGTCCTTCGATAAAGAAGGCAAAAATATCGTTGAAACTGGTTCCTACGTACTCTTGATATTCTTCGGAAGCAAATACATACCGGAAACATAGGGTATCGGTAGTGGGTACTAAGTCCAGTTCAATAACAGAAGCATCAAACGTGGTATAGCCTGGGATGAGGGCATCGAGGTAGCTGGAGCCAGGGACTTGCAGGTTGCTGGTGCTGCTTTCCGTGTCATTGGGGCCTACTGCATTGAGGGCCTCTCCGGTGGTGATGAGCAAACCAGCATTTAAGCCAATATTGGATTGGCTGCCCTCAAAGAAGGCCAAGGCTGCTGGGGCACCTGAGTAGTTGAGGTTGGAAATATTGACACCATTGTTGTTGAAAAAACCAAATACCATTTCTTCAACGGTATAGGTTGTATCCACGAAGAGTTGGGCTTTAGCGACGGTGGCGCTCAAAAGCAGGGTAAACAGTAGCGTACTAATTTTTTGCATGGAGCGAAACGTTAAGTTGAAGTGGGTAAAAAGTGTTTGGAGGTATAGATTGGGTACAAAGGTACTCGTTTGTGCCGGATCCCTTTGATTAGTAGAGGAAGAGGTTTGACAAATGCCGATGCTTCCTCCTATTTTGTCAAATAGTAGCCATAAAGCAACTATTTTCTCTTGAAAATTAGGGTTCTATCCAAGAAATGTAGAGGTATTACTTCTTTTCGTATATTTGAATCGTTTTCTTGTTTCGATAGGGTCCTGAAAGGGTACTTTTGAATCCGTTTTTTGGTCCATTGGGATTTTTACTATTTATAACTT
>Ga0208787_1001089_pt1 | contig 12291 bp, 10 predicted proteins | sample Wag4_2014_7_11_FD_187362 | JGI IMG/M metagenome (GOLD analysis project Ga0208787, IMG submission 187362) | Fresh water microbial communities from Ohio, USA - Utica-2 Time Series HT 2014_7_11 (SPAdes) (version 2) | ecosystem: Environmental > Aquatic > Freshwater > Water tank | place: USA: Ohio... | reverse complement strand
TGGACTTTTTGGCAATACACAGATCGAGGTAATGGCCAGCAATATGGAATTCCTAGGGGAAGTCTTGATTTGAACGTTTTTGCTTTTGGATCTAATGAACTTTTGGCAATGGCTGGTTACTAAGTCCTTGGATTTTTCATCATATGAAACTGCTGAAAAAGAGCATTGTTTGCCCAATTGCTCAGTGCTAGCCTTAAATACACCATATCTTCGAATGCAAAAGGATTAATAATGCAATTAGCAACCCGTAGGCAGAATCTAGGAACTGAAACAGCTTTTGCGGTTTCATTAGCAGCTTCTGATTGGAGTGCTAAAGGTAATAAAATTTATCCATTTCATTTAGGTGATTTAAATCTTCCAACTTCAAAAAATATCGTTGAAGCGATGAATAAAGCAATTGCTGATGGCAAAACAGGCTACTGTCCCGCAGCGGGAATACCGCAATTAAGAGAAGCTTTGGCAGAGGATGTGAGTGCGAGAAGAAATCTTAAATTTGATCCAACAAATGTTGTCGTTCAACCTGGTGGCAAACCCGTTATAACTAAGTTCATTCAAACAATCATGAACCCGGGTGATGAAGTTTTGTATCCAAATCCTGGTTATCCAATTTATGAAAGCCAAATTGAATACTTTGGGGGAGTAGCAAAACCATATAGATATGTTCCATCAAGTACTGGTTTCAATATTGATTTAGAACAAATCAAATCTTTAATTACTCCCAAAACCAAGGCAATTGTTTACAACGACTTGCAGAACCCAAATGGTGCTGAGTCCACAGATGCTGAAAGGGAAGCATTAGCTGAAATTGCTATTAAAAATAATTTGTGGGTGTTATCTGACGAGGCTTATTTTGAGATGAGATTTTCTGGCAAATCAAAATCTATAGCTCAACTTCCTGGCATGCTAGAACGAACCGTGATTTTGTACACATTCTCTAAGAAATTCGCTATGACTGGTTGGAGACTGGGAGCTGCAATTGCTCCAGTAGAACTAGCAAACAACATTGCCAAATTAAATACCAATGACGAATCCTGCACCACACACTTCATTCAATACGGTGGGGTCGAAGCAATCAAAGGTGATCAATCAAATGTGCCAGTGATGTTAAATACCTTAAAAGAAAGACGCGACGCTGCGGTTTCTTTGCTTAACCAAATGCCAGGGGTTAAAGTGCACACGCCAGAAGCTGGATTTTATTTATTTCCAGATGTAACAGAAGCAATGGAAAGAAAAGGATTTAGCGAACTAGCCGATTTTGCTCAAGATGCTTTACATAAAACTGGAGTTTCATTTTGTACTCGCCTTCACTTTGGTAGACCGCAAAGCGATGAGAAGCGAAAATATATTCGTTTAGCATTCTCTGGAATCAACAAAGATCAAATCGAAGAAGGACTTGGTTTGATGAGTAAGTGGATCGCCTAAGCGTGGCAAAAATAGTTGTTACAGGAAAAATTCCTGAAATTGCTTTACAAAAACTCAAGCAATCCCATGAAGTAATAAGTTGGGGCGAAGAAACTCCAATCTCACGAGATGAGCTTTTAAAGCGCGTTTCAGGTGCCAATGTGATTGTGTCTTTATTGACAGAAAAAGTTGATGACGAGGTATTAAGTTTAGCTGGCAAAGATCTAAAAGCCGTTTGCAATGTTGCTGTTGGTTACAACAATATCGATGTTGCTGCTTGCAAAAGTAAAAATGTTTTAGTCACAAATACACCCGGTGTGTTAACTGATGCAACTGCAGATATTGCAATGGCACTGATTTTGATGACCACCAGAAGACTTAGTGAAGGTGAACGAGTCATTAGAAACCAAGACCCATGGGCTTGGGGAATGTTTTATATGTTGGGTTCAAGTATTCAAAATCAAACTTTAGGAATTTTGGGTATGGGACAAATTGGTATTGCTACTGCTGTAAGAGCAAAGAGTTTTGGAATGAAGATCATTTATACAAGAAGAAATCGACTTGATGAAAAGGTTGAAAAAGAATTATCAGCACAATATGTAAGCCTGGATGAGTTATTGCAACAAAGCGATATCGTCTCACTTCACTGCCCTTACTCAACCGAAACCCACCATTTGATATCTGATGCCCAATTATCAAAAATGAAGAAAACTAGCTATTTAATAAATACTGCGAGAGGTCCCATTGTTAATGAAGAGGCACTTGCTAATGCCTTACTTAACAACACGATTGCTGGAGCAGGTTTAGATGTTTATGAACATGAACCAAAAGTTAATGAGAAATTGCTTAAATTAGACAATGTGGTGTTGTTGCCTCATCTTGGTTCTGCAACAGTTGAAACAAGAACAGCTATGGCTACAACTGCTGCAAATAACGCATTAGAAATCTTAAGTGGTAATAAACCTTTAAACCCTGTTTACTAGAACAGCTCTAACCAACTAGTTCTTTTTTTGCCTTAAATTCACGATCATGTTTGCAGGGCAATCCTTTGTGGTTGGCATAACATAGATCACAAAGCAATACCAATTGATGGCAGTTATCATTTAAACAGTTTCTGAATGATTTAGATTTTGCTTCACACCTAGCACAAGTTCCAATCAGCTTTACTTCATTACTGAAATCAATAGTGAGGCGATCATCAAAGGTAAATAGGGAACCTTCCCAATGAGATTTGTCGCCATACTTATTTCCATATCTAACAACACCACCTTTAATTTGGTAAACCTCTTGAAAACCTCGATTCTTCATTAAGACCGATAAAACTTCACAACGAATTCCACCTGTGCAATAAGTGATTACGGCTTTGTTTTTTAAGTGGTCATATTTGCCACTTTCTAGTTCAACAATGAAATCTTTTGTTGTGGAAGTATTGGGAATTACTGCGTCTTTGAATCGACCAATTTTTGCTTCAAAAGAGTTTCGTCCGTCAAAGAAAACCACATCATCTGATCTTTCTGCCACAAGTTTGTTTACTTGTGAGGGGCGTAAATGAGTACCGCCACCAATGATTCCTTTTTCTCCCACTTTTATTTCATCGGTTTTGCCAAAGGAGACCAAATCATCTTTAACCTTTATCTTTAATTTAGGAAAGTCATTTCCTGTTCCTTTTGACCATTTGAAATCAATTTCATTGAAACCTGGATATTCTTTGGTGGCTTTAACGTATTTCTTTAAATCTGACATTTTCCCACCAAGGGTGCCATTTATTCCTTGTTCAGCAATAATAATTCTGCCCTTTAAATTTAGAGTCTCACAAAGATTTTTTTGCCACAGCATTAAAGCTGTTGGATCAGCAATAGGGGTGAAGGCGTAATAGAGGATGACTTTGTCTAAATCCATGGGTTTAGTTTATCGCTAAGGAAAAAATGATTAAAATTTATTACTTGTGGTCGATAGAGGACTCGTTATATGTGTCTTTTAGCCTCTCCGAGGCTATATCCACTATTTAGTTGTTTAGTAAAAGCATATACACAAAGACTGACAATTTGCTTTTATGGCTTAAATATGTCCAATATTGACCATAGTTTTATTGTTTATTGTTGATAAACGCTGATTATTTCGTTGGGTTTAGGCTTTTACTGATAGATTCATAGTCATCTGAAATCAGTCTTAAACTGATTCCCACCAATTCGGATCAATGATCTGAGTTGGATAAAAAGGGAAATGGAAAATTCTCGTAAGAGTTCATCCCATCAATCTCGTCATGATTATGAACGCAAATTCAGTATTTTAGGCAAGACTCTTGTGGTGTGTTTATTGGTGTTGGTTCCTTTAATTCAACCAAGTGCTGCACGAGCAGATGATCCTGTCATTCTTGACACATCTTTTGACACAGACGGAAAAGTAACAACACCTATCGGCTTAGACGGTGATGTAGCTTACGAAGTTGTGTTACAAAGTGATGGCAAAATTGTGGCCGCAGGATACTCATATAACGGAACCGATGAGGATTTTGCTGTTGTCAGGTATAACACCGATGGTTCATTAGACACAACTTTCAGTGGCGACGGAAAAGTAACAACACCAATTGGTTCAGGTTTTGAAGTTGCTTACTCTGTTGTGTTGCAAAGTGATGGCAAAATTGTGGCCGCAGGATACTCAGACAACGGAACTAATAACGATTTTGCTGTTGTCAGATATAACACCAATGGTTCATTGGACACATCTTTTGGCACAGGCGGAATTGTAACAACACCTATCGGGTCAAGCGGTGATGAAGGTAGATCTGTTGTGTTGCAAAGTGATGGCAAAATTGTGGCCGCAGGATACTCAGACAACGGAACTAATAACGATTTTGCTGTTGTCAGATATAACACCAATGGTTCATTGGACACATCTTTTGGCACAGGCGGAATTGTAACAACACCTATCGGGTCAAGCGGTGATGAAGGTAGATCTGTTGTGTTGCAAAGTGATGGCAAAATTGTGGCCGCAGGATACTCACACAATGGAACAAATTATGATTTTGCGGTTGTCAGATATAACACCAATGGTTCATTGGACATATCTTTTGACACAGACGGAAAAGTAACAACACCTATCGGTTTACGCAATGATTTTGCTCACTCTGTTGTGTTACAAAGTGATGGCAAAATTGTTGCCGCAGGATCCTCAGACAACGGAACTAATTACGATTTTGCGGTTGTCAGATATAACACCGAAGGTTCATTGGACACATCTTTTGGCACAGGCGGAATTGTAACAACACCTATCGGGTCAAGCGATGACGATGCTTATTCTGTTGTGTTGCAAAGTGATGGCAAAATTGTTGCCGCAGGAATCTCAGACAACGGAACTAATTACGATTTTGCGGGAGTTAGCTATCAGACTGATGGTTCATTAGAAGCGATAATCACAACACCAATTGGTTCAAGTTATGAAGTTGCTAACTCTGTTGTGTTGCAAAGTGATGGCAAAATTGTGGCCGCAGGATACTCACACAACGGAACTAATAATGATTTTGCGGTCGTAAGGTATTCAGCTAACACCCCTGCTCCTGAAGGTGATTCTGGTTCAGATTCTTCGCCCACAACTAAAAAGATCACCCCAGTGGTTGTGAAAAATGCAGATTCGATAACCAATATGAAGAATAAGACTTATTTATCTAAATACTCAATGAAGTTAAAACTAAGAGAAAATAACCTGTTTAAATACAGTGCTAGTGATTCCTTCAAATACCAGGTTTTCAAGTCAAGTAAGAAAAGTTGTGGGATGAGAGGCAACTATGTGATGCGGTATGAAAACTCTAAAACCTGCGATCTGTATATCACTAGAACAAATGCTAAAGGAATTAGCAATAAATATTGGGTAAAAATTAATTACAATAAGTAAATCTTTTAAGTATCTTGTCCCTTTTCTGGTATAAAAATCTTTCTTTATCTCTTTATTCATGCTCTTATTAGATATGGATAAAAAGGTTGATTTGAGAGAATTTATTTCTCCCCGAATTTAACTGAGATTTAGGTGATAGTAAAAGAACAAATATTTAATCATCTGTGATCAATTTGAATAATAATTGATTAATAGACCATATTGTGGTCGATAGAGGACTCGAACCTCCGACCTCATCCATGTCAAGGATGCGCTCTAACCAACTGAGCTAACCGACCAAAGTTATTAAATTTTTCTTTGGAGGTGGAGACGGGATTTGAACCCGTGTACGCGGCTTTGCAGGCCGCTGCCTCGCCTCTCGGCCACTCCACCACTTACTTGAAATTTAAATTAAAATTAATTAATTAAATCCCGAGCGGACGACGGGATTCGAACCCGCGACCCTAACCTTGGCAAGGTTATGCGCTACCAACTGCGCCACGTCCGCGAATAAATAGACATTTCTTTGATTTATGGATTTTTGTCTATTTGTACCTGTTCAAGATACCCGAAGGTGAGAATAAAGGGTTCAGTCGAGTATCGAAGTTGTGATAGCGCAGGTAATGTCTCAAGTTATGGTGCACATGAAAAACCAGGCTCGAGAAATGGCCTATGCACAATTTGGCACCAAGCGCTTTGTTGGTTTGCAGGATGTAGCAATTGATTTGAATCGATTAACTGAACCTGGGCTGTGGGCCATCATTGGCACATTTGAAGGATCTTGGTTACTACTTAAATTTGAAAAAGAATATGAAAATCCAATTGATTATCAAGGAACTTGGAAAGGAATAAATCCTGATAATTGGATTTCGTCCATGAATCAATCTGAATATGAATCAGCAGTGGATGGATTAAGAGAACACATCTCAAAGGGGGATGTTTACCAAGCAAATATATGTCGAGTTTTAGCAACTGAGATTAGTGAAGAAGGTTTTGATATTGAAGGATTAGCTAACCTATTAACTACAGGAAACCCTGCTCCTTACTCTTGCGTAATTAGTGTTAAACAAGATGCTCATGAAAGATTAACCAAAGATGTCGCACTAGTTTCTGCCTCTCCTGAACTATTTTTAGAAAGACAAAAGCAACATATTTCTTCTAGTCCTATTAAAGGTACTGGCAAAACTGCGCAAGATTTGACTGAAAAAGATCGAGCAGAAAATGTGATGATCGTTGATTTAGTGAGAAATGATTTATCTCGTGTTTGCCAAACAGGAAGTGTTAATGTGCCAACTTTGTTAGAAACTCAAATTCATCCAGGTTTGGTGCATTTGGTTTCCACGGTAGAAGGGGAGTTAAAACAAGACGTAACTTGGGCAGAAATATTTGATGCCACTTTTCCACCAGGGTCTGTTAGTGGGGCGCCTAAAATAAGTGCTCTAAATTTGATTAAGAAGTTTGAAAAATCAGCTCGTGGTCCATATTGCGGAGCTATTGGCTGGATCAATACTTTTAATGACACAGCTTTGATTGCGGTAGGAATTCGCACATTTTGGAAAGATAAAAACAAACTCCTGTTTGGCACAGGGGCTGGAATTACTTGGGGTTCAGAGCCTTTAAAGGAATGGCAGGAAACTGAATTGAAATGTGCCAAATTATTTGAAGTTGCCAGCAAAACACATAGCAAGTGATATCCCAGTAATGCAGACGAACACGAATTGACTTAATCTGTAAATATGAATGATCGTCCAACTAGTCCCATCAAGATAATCAGGGCACGAATTCGTGCCAACAGAATTGCTGATGCTGCTTGGAAGACTGCAGTTTTTTTTGCAGGATTTTTTCTTATTGGAGTTGGATTAGTTTTATTAGTTTTACCAGGACCAGGTTGGGTAATGATTTTCATTGGTCTGTTTACTTTGGCTACAGAATTTACTTGGGCAAGTCGTTTCCTTGCCCCACTTAGACTTCGATTAGAAAAAGCAAAATTAACTGGTAAGAAGCCAATTTGGATTTATTTGTTGTTCTTAGTCGTCACAATTATTGGGGTCGCATCCAGCTGGTGGGTTTGGGTCAATTTCGAGCAATAGAGCATTGCTTGCAAAACCTCGAATAAATAGCCACTAAGGGTAGTATCGAATCTGTGAAGAATGCAAAAGTTGATCTCTATTTATGTGGCGTGAAAGGTTATGCCGCTGCTCAAGTCATTGTTAATTCTTATCTAAAGCACATTGGCTCAGTTGTTATTGCTCCTGATACTGGCACCGTTGATGATCCTCTTGAAAAGATCTCACAACTATTCGAATCTGCCGGAGTAAAAGTATCCTCAAAAGATCCTGCCAAAGTTTCTGAATTAGCTCTTGCCATTGGTTGGAAAAAATTAATCAATTCTAGTTATCAACAAGTTGTCGTCTTACATGATTCATTACTGCCTAAATATCGCGGTTGGAATCCATTACTAACAGCTTTAATTAATGGGGATAGCAGAATCGGCTCAACTGCATTAATTGCTACAAGCGAAGTTGATGCTGGTCCAATTATTGCCCAAGAAGCAAAATCAATTAAATATCCAATGCCTCTGGAAAATGCTATGAGCATCATTAATGCCTTGAATGAAAAATTATTGAAGAAGATATTTTCGCAAGTTTCCTCAAAAGGAAAAGTTGTTGGAAAACCTCAAAATCATAAATCAGCAACCTATAGCTTGTGGCGAAATGAGAAAGACTTTGATATTGATTGGAATTTACCTGCTGAAATTGTGTTAAGACATATTCATGCTTCAAGTTACCCATATGTAGGAGCACGCAGTGTTTTAGATGGGGAAGAAGTGCGCATTTTTGACGGCAAAATTAGCAAAGAAAACCCTAGGATTGTTAATAGAACTCCAGGAAAGATTTGGAAGATAACAAATGGTGTTCCTGTGGTGGTTTGCGGTCAAGGTTTAATTGAATTAACCAAGGTAAGTGGCAACAGTGGTAGATCAGTATTACCCGTAACAACATTACGACAAAGATTTGAATAGGAAAATTTAAGTGGCGGATTTTAAAGTAAAAATCGATGGCAAAGAGCAAAATGCCTCTGATGGCATAAATGCTATTGATTTTTATAAAGACAACAAAGACATCGTGGTCGCAAAAATTAATGGCCAAATCAAAGACTTAGCCACAGCTTTAAAAGCAAATGATGAAGTTATTGGTATTGCTGCAAATTCTGAAGAAGGCCTAGCTGTCATTAGACATAGCACCGCCCACATTTTGGCCCAAGCCGTTCAAAAACTTCGACCTCAAACAAAATTAGGAATTGGTCCTCCCATAAAAGATGGTTTCTATTACGACTTCAAAGTAGAAGAAAATTTCACTCCTGATGATTTAGTAAAAATTGAATCCACCATGAAAGACATCATCAAAAGTGGACAAAGATTTACTCGACGAGTAAGTGACGAAAAGTCTTTACTTAAAGAACTTGCCAATGAGCCATTCAAGATTGAATTAATTGGCCTTAAAGGAAATCCCGCAGATGATGTGATGGAAGTAGGCGGAGCCGAATTAACAATTTATGACAACATTGATTTTCGAAGTGGGGAAGTAGTTTGGTCTGATCTTTGCCGAGGACCACACGTTCCCTCCACTAAATATTTAGCTGTACACAAGTTAATGAGAACTGCCGGAGTGTATTGGCGAAGCAATGAAAAAAATCCTCAATTACAAAGAATCTATGGCACTGCTTGGGCAACAAAAGAGGATTTGGCAAATCATTTAAATCTGTTAGAAGAAGCAGAAAAGCGAGATCATCGAAAACTTGGCATGGAATTAGATCTATTTTCTTTCCCAGATGAAATTGGTTCTGGTTTAGCTGTAATTCACCCCAAAGGTGGAGTAATTAGAAAAGTGATGGAAGATTACTCACGCAAACGTCACGAAGAATCAGGTTATGAATTTGTTTACACCCCGCACATAACAAAATCAGCTCTGTTTGAAACTTCCGGTCATCTTGAGTGGTACGCCGATGGCATGTTTCCACCAATGCAACTAGATGCTGAATTTAATGCTGATGGCACTGTTAGAAAACCAGCTCAGAATTACTACTTAAAACCAATGAATTGTCCATTTCATAATTTGATTTATAAATCAACTTCCAAGTCATATCGAGATCTACCTTTAAGATTTTTTGAATTTGGCAGTGTTTATAGATATGAAAAATCAGGCGTTATTCATGGTTTAACCCGTGTTCGTGGTATGACCCAAGATGATGCTCACATTTACACAACTTTAGAGAACATGGCCGAAGAGTTAGACAATCTTCTTAAATTCGTTCTTAATTTATTAAAAGATTATGGACTTGATGATTTCTATCTTGAGTTATCAACCAAAAATTCAGAGAAATCTGTAGGAACAGATGCTGAATGGGTGCAAGCAACAGAAACTCTAAGAAAAGCAGCAGAGGCTCAAAATATTCCCTTAGTTATGGATGAGGGTGGGGCTGCTTTTTATGGACCAAAGATTTCAGTGCAAGCAAAAGATGCTCTGGGTAGAACTTGGCAAATGAGTACCATTCAACTAGATTTCCAATTGCCCCAAAAATTTGAACTTGAATTTAAAGACAAAGACGGTTCAGTTAAACGTCCGGTAATGATTCACAGAGCTTTATTTGGATCTATTGAAAGATTCTTTGGAGTTTTACTTGAACATTACGCTGGCGCATTTCCTCCATGGCTTGCTCCTGTGCAAGTAGTTTGTATTCCAATTGCTGATACCCATATTGATTATTTGAAGGAAATTGAAACAAAACTTAAGGCCAAAGGTGTGCGCGTAGAAATTGATTCCAGTGATGACCGTATGCAGAAAAAGATTAGAACCGCACAAACTCAAAAAGTCCCATTCATGCTAATTGCTGGAGATCAAGATGTTTCTGCCAATGCTGTTTCATTTAGATTTAGAGATGGAACACAAGAAAATAGCGTTTCTGTGGATGATGCTATTAGAAGAATTGTTGAAGCAATAGATAAAAGAATTCAGGTTTAAATGTCATTTCCAGAAACTGGTTTACCTGATGCCTGGATTCGTTTATGGACTCCTCATCGTGGCCAATATTTACACGATGTGCGAAGTGATGGCACTGTAGAACAAAGTTGCCCTTTCTGTTCTGCCCCAGAAGCCAAAGTTGAAGATTCATTAGTTGTTTTTAAAGGCAAACTAAATTACGTGGTGTTAAATCTTTATCCCTATAACGCAGGCCATCTCTTAGTAGCACCCTTTAGACATTTTGCAGACTTCACCACAATTACTAAAGAAGAATCAGATGAAATGAGTGAACTGACAAGAAAAGCAATGTCAGTGCTTCGAAAAGCAAGTGGTGCACAAGGTTTCAACATCGGCATGAATCAAGGACCAGTGGCTGGAACTAGCGTTGCTGATCATTTGCACCAACACATTGTTCCTCGTTGGGGTGGAGATACGAATTTTATGCCAATAATTGGTAGGGCTAAATCAATCCCACAATTGTTGAAAGATACTCAAGTTTTATTAGCAAAAGCTTGGATTGATTAATGTTAGGAAATTCCAAAGCCAGAAACATTGGAAAATTGATTGCTACTCCATTTGCCAAAATATTTATTAAATTAGGATTTTCTCCTGATCTTGTAACTTTATTTGGAACTTTCGGAGTTGTCGTTAGTTCGATAGTTTTCTTCTCTAAAGGAGAATTCCTTCTAGGATCAATTTTGTTTGCGATGTTTGTGGGTCTTGATGCCGTGGATGGAACTGTTGCAAGGCTATTGAATAGGAATTCAAAATGGGGCGCATTTTTTGATTCAGTGCTAGATCGAATCGCAGATGGCGTGGTTCTTGGATCTCTTGCTTTTTATTTTACGAATGCAGGAAAAGAAACCTATTTTATTTTAAGTTTAGTAGCACTTCTTGCTAGTGAAATTGTTTCTTATACAAAGGCTCGTGCTGAAGGATTAGGCCTTAACTGTGACACAGGTTTAGCAGAACGCCCTGAAAGAGTAATTATCATTATCGCTGGAACATTTCTTACAGGATTAGGAATAAACCCAGCCTTAGAAATTTCTATCTGGATATTAACAATCGTGAGCATAATTACTGTGATTCAAAGAATGAATTTTGTCTTAAAACAAACAAAAAGTTCTTAAATGATTACCCTGGCAGACATCAGCTATCAAACTGGCTGGGTAGTAATTAAACGTTTACCCAAGAAATTATCAAGAAAACTATTTATAAAAATTGCTGATGTTTCATATGGAAAAGACATAAAAGGTGTTCAGCAATTAAGGGCAAACCTAGCTTTCATGACTGGTCTTAAAGCAGATTCCATTGAATTAGAACAATTGGTCAAAGACGGTATGAGAAGTTATCTTCGTTATTGGGAAGATGCTTTTAGACTTCCTACTTGGAATAAAAAGAATTTAAATAAATATGTCATTTGTACAGGTATTGATAATCTGGAAAGTGCTTTAGCCACAAAGAAACCATTAATAACTGCTACTCCTCATATGGGAAACTGGGATGCCGCCGGTTTCTGGTACACCACAAATTATGGCCCATTAACAACTGTTGTAGAAAGATTAAAACCTGAGTCAATATACAAAAAATTTGTTAAATTCCGAAATTCTCTTGGCATTGAAGTTATCCCAACAAGTGGTGAGACTGATATTTTTATGAAACTACTTAGAAGAGCTAAAGAAGGCAGAATGATTGCTTTAGTTGCAGATCGAGATATTACAAAAAATGGTATTGAAGTTAACTACGGTCCCGGGAAAGCTTCCTTTCCAGTAGGTCCAGCTGCAATTGCAGTTGCACTTGATGGATTAGTTTTACCCCTTTCTTCCCATTACAACCAAGAAGGTGTTTTGGTTATGCATTTTTTCCCAGCACTTTCACCAAGTGGGGAAGACACTAAGGAAAAAAGAGTGCAAACTATGACTCAAGAATTAGCTCATAGTTTTGAAAAAGAAATTAAAAAGCATCCTCAAGACTGGCATATGCTGCAAAGGGTTTGGAC
>Ga0208787_1001087_pt1 | contig 12306 bp, 13 predicted proteins | sample Wag4_2014_7_11_FD_187362 | JGI IMG/M metagenome (GOLD analysis project Ga0208787, IMG submission 187362) | Fresh water microbial communities from Ohio, USA - Utica-2 Time Series HT 2014_7_11 (SPAdes) (version 2) | ecosystem: Environmental > Aquatic > Freshwater > Water tank | place: USA: Ohio... | reverse complement strand
GAGAAAATGTCCGCTGAACGCAAAGCGCAGGTTGGTAAAGGCGGACGAGGCGAAAAGATTCGCACCTATAACTTCAAAGAAAATCGCATTACGGATCACCGCATTGGTTTCACTCTGTATCAGTTGCAAGATTTCCTGGCGGGCAACGTCGACCCAGTCGTGGATGCGTTAACTACGCAATTCCAGATTGAGCAGTTGGCGGGCGCCGCAAACGACTAACCACACCATGACACCCGAAGACGCGGTGACATGGAGCGAAATGCTCGCTGAAACTACCGAGCAGATTGGCGATGCAAACGAAGCACGCTGGCTCTGCGAGCACGCAAGCGGACTAGACGGAGAAGAGTTTCGTCAGTCGCAACATGAGTTTGTGACTACTGCAATGGCAAATCAATTGCACGATATGGTTCGACGACGTTTGGCAGGGGAGCCGTTGCAGTACGTGATGAAGCGCTGGGCGTTTCGACACTTGGATGTTCTTGTAGATCAGCGTGTGCTTATTCCTCGGCCAGAAACTGAATTGTTAGTTGAAGTTGGATTGGCAATTGCAAATGAGTTTTTGCAGCACACAGATCGCCCTCTCAACATTGTTGATTTGGGTACAGGAAGTGGCGTGATTGGGTTGTCAATGGCGCACGAATTACCACTTGGCAAAACCAACGTGTGGCTAACCGATCAGTCGAGCGATGCGCTTGATGTTGCGCGGGGAAATCTGGTTGGTGTTGGGCAAAAGGGTGGTGGCGTTCGACTTGCGCTTGGCAATTGGTGGAATGCGCTGGATGCTTCACTCAAAGGTGCACTAGATATTGCGTTGTGCAACCCTCCATACATTGCTCACGACGATGAAGAAGTTGCAATCGACGTGCATAACTGGGAACCACACTCCGCTTTGTATGCAGGTGATAGTGGGCTTGCAGATATTCGCGAAGTAATTGGTGGTGCAACAACGTGGTTGGCAAACAATGGCTGGCTGGCGCTGGAAATTGGTTACCGACAAGGTGACGAGGTTCGTGAGCTGTTGAGAAATGCTGGATTAGTTCATGTCGAGATTCGACGCGACCTCGCTGGCAGAGACCGAATTGCGTTAGCGCAACGGCAAACTGCGTCGTAGAAAATCCAGCTGGTGGAGCAGCAAGTTTTCTGCAACAACTTCCTGTGGTGTCATGTGGGTGACTCCAACCAGTGGCAAAAACTCGTGAGGTTTTCCTGCATGCAATAGTGCGGTGGTCAGTTCTAGCGAATGTGCGGCCAGCACGTTGTCGTCGGCAAGGCCGTGAATGATGAGCAGCGGACGAGTGAGGTTCTTTGCATCATGCAGTAGTGAAGAAGTGATGTATGGCTGTTGGTCGTGTGCAGGGTTGCCCAGGTATCTCTCGGTATAAAACGTGTCGTACAACTTCCATTCAGTCACGGGGGCTCCAGCAACTGCAGCATGAAAATGTTGCGGTGCACGAATAACGGCAAGAGCAGCCAGGTAACCACCAAAACTCCAACCACGAATTGCTACTCGGGAAGTGTCGGCACATGGGGCAATCTCATGCAGATGCGCAAGCACATCAATTTGATCATTGAGCACCGTGGTTGCAAGGTCGTGATAGATCTCGCGTTCCCATTCGCTTCCGCGCCCCGGTGTGCCACTTCCGTCGGCAATGACAACACAGAAACCTTGGTTGGCAAACCATTGTGCAGCAGTGAACGCCATGCTGCTACTCACCACGCGTTGTGCGTGCGGGCCACCGTAAGGGTCGAACAGCACGGGAAGCGCAGATCCATCGTGATTCTCGGGCAACACGATTGCAGTGCTGATGTTGCGTTTGCCCACGCGATGAAATGACACATTGACCTGAAGCATTGATTGCTCAGCGTTGTTTTCTAATTCATGGCGGTTGTTCACCAACGTTCGTGAACGTGGGTGTTGCATCGTGGCGCTGCGAACCACAATGGTTTCGCCGCCAATTGCAACCGCGTGAACGCCGTCGTCGTGGGTGAGTTGAACCATTTCCTGTGTCGCGAGGTTCACTTTCCAAGCGTGCAAGACATGTGGTTGGTCAATGGGGTTACCAGAGAATGTCACGTGTTCGGAATTTGCATTCACAATTCCGCGCACCTGAATATGGGGTGGAGTAATTACGTTGTTGTTGACCAAAACTGCACGAGCCCCATTGCGCTCTCCGCACCACAGCAACTTGTCATCGGCGATGAATGATGGACCACCAGCAACGAGTTCTACCCATTTGTCGTCGCGCTCAACATGGAGAGACTCGGTTTCACCAGTTGCAACATGTACTTTGCGAATGTCGAGCAACTTTTGGTCACGCGACATTACCGAGATGACGATTCCTGACTTATTCCACTGCACAGACGTCAAATACTCAAATGTTTCTGTGTCCCAGACAATGTCGGTTGAACGTGCTTCTAGGTCGATGACATGTAAGGAAGTACGCGCATTGCTCGTTCCTGCAAACGGATACCTGCGAGTTTGCGGTTCAGCGGTTGGTTGTGACGGGTCGGCAATGGTGATCAGCTCAATTGGTGAGTTGTCTACGCGTTCCACCATGAGTGCATCACTATTTGGCGACCACCAATAGCCGCGTTGCCTGTTCATTTCCTCTGCGGCAATGAATTCGGCAACGCCCCATGTGATGTCACTCGCTGTTTCAGGAGTTAGGCAACGCTCGTTGCCTTGCATATCGCATACGAATAATGCGCTGCCACGTACATATGCAATATGTTTGCCATCTGGGCTGATTCGTGCGTCGTACATGGTGCCTAGCGCTGCATTGTTCACCACTATTTCGTGGGCGTTGTGCATGTCGCACACAAACAGTTGACCATGTACAGCAAAGGCGGCGTGGAGAACCTCGCTATCGCACGAGTATGAAACGATTCCTGCAGCGCCTTCACGTGCACGCTCGCGGCGAGCGCGTTCTTGGGCCGATTCGTTTTGTGAATGTGAACCACTCAGTAGTGTGCGAATGTCAGCAATACACGTTTCGGTATTGCGCTCAGTGTGGCAAAGCCACAGCGAGTTAACCGTGTCGTTTCCTGCTGCCGAGCGAAGAAATAGCACACGCTTTCCATCCGGAGAAACAACAATGTTTCGTGGTTCGCCAAGGGTGAGGCGCTGCGTTCGCGCGTACTGCCGAGGGAACGTGTCGGTCATGCCAGCAATGTTCCTGCATCGTCAAGTCGCACTGGAACGCCAACCCATTCGCGTTCACACATTTCGGTTGCTAATTGATGGTCATTTGATGTTGCCCAGGCACGTCGTGAGTCGGGGAGAATGACCGAAGCGCAAATGGTTTCGGGGTTTCCATCGCGCCCGTGCATCACGCTGTATGCCTCAAGTTTTGCTGGCCCAACTGCTTCGGCTGCAGTTGCAACTTGGCGTTTTGGCAATGCATCAACTTGGTCTTGTGGAGACGAATGAGCAAAACCATTTTGCGGAGGTGTCGCCGCATATGCACCAAATGAATGCTTGGTTGCATATCCGCCATTTGCCCAGACGAAACCGTGAGCATGTGGTTGTTCACGAACCTTTTCCATCGTGGTGGCAATTGCGTGCATGACGTAGTTGTTAAACGGTCCACCGGCAAATGAAAGTCCGCCGGTTGACGTGAGCTGTTGGTTCAGGCTCAGTCCAAGTGATTGCGCCCCGAGTTGCACGGCAGAAGGGAAGCACGAGTACAAGTCAATGAAGTCATATTCACTCGTTGGCTTGCCTGTCAGTTGTTGTAGCTGCTCGCCGCCTAAACGGATCGCGGGCGTATCGGTGAACGTCCAGCGATGAGAAATGAAGTTATGTTCGTGACAGTCGGTTCCAGCTTGTGGAAACACCCACTTGTCTCGGGCAATGCCAAGTGCAGTTGCGCGTTCTACCGAACACAAAACAAGCGCCGCCGACATATCGACATCGTTGTTTGAGTTCATGAGTTTTGTGTACGGGAAGCCAACCATTCGGTTCGCTGGCGATGCAGTGCGAATCTGTTCGGGTGTGTACGACTTTTGTAGCCATGCATGCGGGTTGTGTTCTGCAACCTTGCTAAATCGCGACCACAGCTCGCTAATCAAATGTTGATGCTCATGAACCGAACGTTGTGCTGCGGCACGCAGTGCAGTTTCAAACATCGGATAAATCTGGATAGGAAGCGCAATCTTGAGCGCAAGTTCTGCATCATGGTTCATTACCAAGTCATCGGCAACAGCAGTCGGTGCTTCGTCTGTTGAAGACTCGGATGACGCGTTCATCCAGTTGGGCTGAACTTCAGATTGTTTGGCGCGCCGTCGAGATCGCGATGCTTCGCCTCCCGTGAGTACGACCATGTCGATCTCGCCCTGAGAAATTGTCAAAGCGGAATAGTTCACGAGAGATTGCGGAAGGTTTCCTCCGTGCGGCGTAAGGCCGGTAACGCGAACATCGAGTCCAAGTTCACGAGCCACGCTGCGTGCGGGGTTTGGCTCGCGAGTAGATAGCGAACGCAAGACGTGCAGCGAATCAATCGTGCCGAGTGCAGTAACGCCGGCGTCACGAATGGCTGCATTTACTGCCTGCGCCATGAGTTGTGTGGGGCTCAATGCTTGCGAAATGTCGTCCACATGTTGCGAGATTTGGGCTTGCCCAACAAGAACGGGGGTGCGTGGGTCGAGCGTCACTTCACAAACTCTAGTTTTCAATGATTACGAACGATCTATTGGCTAAAGCCCATTTGACCTATGCTCGTTTGCGGTATCTCTGATGAATTCTTCACTTACTTCTCGCACGATTGCCATCGGATCTGATCATGCTGGGTTCGAACTCAAGCAGCATCTTGTGGCTGTGTTGTCGAAGGCTGGTCATGCGGTAATTGATCACGGAACAGGCTCCACTGAAAGCGTTGACTACCCACCGTTTTGCGCCGCAGTTGCGCGTGATGTGCGAGATGGCAAAGCAGAAATCGGAATTGTTATGGGTGGTAGTGGCCAAGGCGAACAGATCGCAGCAAACAAAGTGCATGGTGTTCGCGCTGCATTGTGTAACGACCTGTATCTAGCCGAAATGGCTCGCTCGCATAATGATGCAAATGTGTTGAGCATGGGTGGGCGAATAGTGAGTTTTGAATTAGCAGAACAAATCGTTGAAAAGTTTTTGACAACACCTTTTGAAGGTGGCCGTCATGAGCGCAGAGTTGCGCAGTTAGCAGAAATTGAACAACAAGAAGGAGGGCGCTAATGCCTTGGCCATCGGAGACTCAGAGAGACACAGAAGTTTTTGGACTTATTGAAAAAGAAAATGAGCGCCAAATTACTGGTTTGCAATTGATCGCGAGCGAAAACTTCACGTCGCCAGATGTGATGGAAGCAACTGGTTCGGTGCTCACCAATAAGTACGCAGAGGGTTATCCGGGCAAGCGTTACTACGGTGGCAACGCAGTCGTCGACGAAATTGAAGCGATTGCAATTGATCGCGTGAAGCAATTGTTTGGTGCAGATCACGCCAATGTGCAGCCGCACTCTGGTGCAAGCGCAAACATGGCGGTGTATCTCGGACTTATTAACCCGGGCGACACTGTTCTTGGCCTCAGCCTTGATCACGGCGGTCACCTCACGCACGGATCGCCTGTGAATGCTTCAGGAATTTTGTACAACTTCAAATCGTTCCGTGTTGGTGCAACAGATGAGCGTTTGGACTTCGATCAAATTCGCGAGCTAGCACTGGAGCACAAGCCAAAAATGATTGTTGCGGGAACTACGTCGTACCCGCGCAGGCTTGAGCCAGAGCCGTTCCGCGCAATTGCCGACGAGGTTGGCGCGCTCATGATGTTTGACATTGCACACATTGCAGGTCTTGTTGCTGGTGGTGCGCATCCGAACCCAGTGCCGTATGCCGACGTGGTTACGTTCACCACGCACAAAACTTTGCGCGGTCCTCGCGGCGGCTGCATTTTGACTACTGCTGCTCATGCTGCAGCAATTGACAAAGCAGTGTTTCCGGGAAGCCAAGGCGGACCACTTCAGCATGCAGTAGCAGCAAAAGCAGTTGCGTTTCACGAAGCATTGCAGCCAAGCTTCAAGGACTACGCACAGCAAATTGTGAAGAATGCATCGGCTCTTGCAGAAGCCCTGTCAAAGCAGGGTTTCCGACTTGTTTCAGGTGGAACCGACACACACATGATGGTGGTGGACTTGCAGCCATTCGATGCCGAACTCACTGGCAAAGAATCGCAACTGGTACTTGATGAAGCAGGAATTACGTTGAACAAGAACAACATTCCAAATGATCCGCGCAGTCCATTTGTCACCAGCGGTGTGCGAATTGGAACTCCATCAGTAACCACACAGGGCATGAAAGAGCCAGAGATGGCTTTGATTGCTGAATACATTGCAACCACATTGCGTAATCGCGCTAACCCGACTGCTGTTGCAGAAGTTCGCGCCAAGGTTGCTGCATTGTGTGCCAAGTTCCCTGTGTATGCAAAGCGTGCGTGATAGATCTCACCGGTTATCTGATCGTTGGCCTTTGTGCCGCGGTGGTAACAGCAATTCTTACTCCGCTTGTTGAGCGTTACGCACGCAAGCGTCGATGGATGGCTGAACCAGATGAACGACGAGCACATCCTGTTCCAACGCCAAACGTTGGAGGCTTGGCATTTATGGGCGGACTTGTTGCAGCGCTGATACTTGCTTGGCGGATGGATCGCTTCTCGCCGGTCATTTCTGGAAACTCAGAGTTGATCGGTGTTGTGCTCGCAGCTGGTTTGATTACTGCACTTGGTTTCACAGACGACATTCGAGATCTATCTGCACCAATGAAGGTGACCGGAGTAGTAGTTGTTGCGTTGGTGTTGGTGTGGTTCGGCGTGACCATGTTTTATTTCCGTGTTCCGTTCCTCGATGTGTTTGTGTTATCCAACGATTGGATTCCGCTCTTCACGGTGTTGTGGTTGTTGGGAATGACGCAAGCAATCAACTTGATTGATGGCCTTGACGGACTCGCCACAGGAATAGTGGCAATTGCTGCTGCAACTTTTTTTGTGTACAGCAAGCATCTTGCAGATCAAGGTTTGCTTGCACAACCGAACATCGGTCCGCTCATTGCCATTATCACGCTTGGAATTTGTTTGGGCTTCTTGCCGTACAACTTCAACCCTGCACGAATTTTCATGGGCGACGTAGGCGCACTGATGCTTGGACTGTTGATGGCAGTTTCAACGAGTGTTGTTGGAGGTCGTGCAGACCCGCAGTTGCAAGGTGTGAGTGGGCAAACGTATTTCTTTATTGCTCCACTGTTTATTCCATTGTTGATTCTTGGCGTGCCGTTCTTCGACGTGCTGTTTGCAATCTTGCGACGCACAGTAAGCAGGCAAGGATTTGCCACTGCCGACCGCGGACACTTGCACCATCGGTTAATTGCGCTGGGGCATGGACCGCGCCGAGCTGTGGTCATTCTTTGGGCATGGACGGCTCTGCTGTCCGCTGTTGCCCTGTACCCGGCGCTTATATCCAGCAAGCCCAATTTCTGGCCGCTCATAGTTGCAGCCGTGCTGTTGGCGGGTTTTTCGGTGTTGCACCCCCGTTGGCGCCCTCACGCAGACGCCGAATAAAGCACAAGCGCACGACTGGTTTGGTGGGTTTGACGGTGTCAAACTAGTTTGTACCCAGTTTCACAAGCGTCAAACGAGGGCTTTTCGTTGAAGAACTTTCCTAAGAAATTGGTGCCAAAAAAGGCGCTGAATAACGGCATGAGCGACACGCTCGGCCGTGGCCCTGAGATTGCCCTCAGCGTGTTGGTCTTCACGGTTATTGGACTCGTGATTGATACTCAAGTTGGAACGTTGCCGTGGTTCACGGTTGGGCTGGTGTTGTTTTCCTCAATTGGCAATTTCGCCCGCATGTACTACCAATATGACGGACGAATGAAAGTGCTCGAACAAGAACGTGCGAAGCAAAGCATGAGTCACCAGCAGGCCGCAAAATGAAACCGACGCCAGACAGCCACATTTCGGTGTTGGCAATGAACGACAAAGGCCCAGCACCGGAAGCCGCCATTGGTCGCGACCTCGTCAAGCATGGACTCATCGTTGCCCCAATCATGTTGGGTGTGTGTGTCATTTTCTGGGGTGCAGACGGCGCATGGTCAAGCGCCTACGGCCTAGCCATCGTGCTCGGCAATTTCGCCCTTGCTGCATTCTTGGTCTCGTTTACCGCTCGCATTTCATATGCCCTCATGATGGGAGCCACGTTGTTTGGCTACATCGTGCGATTGGGAATCATCTCTGCCGCGGTGTATTTCGTGCGCAACGCCTCGTGGGTTGAACTGATACCCCTATGCATGACTATTGTCATTGCACACGTTGGTTTACTGTTTTGGGAATTGCGATATGTTTCTTTGTCGCTCGCATTCCCAGGCCTGAAGCCAAAACCGAACCAACAAGACCGTCTTACAACTTCTTCAACCAGTAACTAGCTGATCAACAGGATGACCACAGTGCTCTTAACACAAATTGCAAATCAAAAGTTCGCGCAGATCACAGCGGGTCTTGTGCCGAGCGCAGGAGAAGGCCGCGGGTTTTCCTTTCCAGAAATCAACTCGATCTTGCGCTGGAAAGATGTAGTTCCAGGCATCAACAAAGTCATCATCATTGGAATTCTTGCCACGCTTATCGGAATTGTGTTGTTCCTCGTTGCGGCAATGAAAGATGGAAGCAAAGCTCCAAAGGGTGCTCGCAACTTGGCAGAAGTCATTGTTGAGTTCATCGAGAAGAACATCATCATGGAAACCATGGGTAAGAGCGGCTTGGGTTGGACGCCGTTCTTGTTGTGCGTGTTCTTGTTCGTCTACATCTGCAACATCCCAGGAATTATTCCGTTCATTCAGATGCCTGCAACAGCACGTATGGGTGTGCCGATGTTTATGGCGCTCATGATCTGGGTGGTGTTCAACGCCACTGGAATCAAACACCAAGGTGCGCTTGGTTACTTCAAGGGAGTGCTGTTTCCTCCAGGCGTTCCAAAAGCGCTGTACATCTTGGTTACGCCAATCGAACTTATTTCCACGATGGTGGTGCGTCCGTTTTCGCTAGCAGTGCGTCTTTTCGCCAACATGCTCGCCGGTCACTTACTACTCGTGATCTTCGCATTGCTTTCGCAAGCACTTATCCAGGCAGAAACTCAAAGGTTCTTCCTGGTTCCGGTTGGCATTTTGCCGTTCATCTTGTTGATGTTCCTCACCGGCTTTGAGATCTTGGTTGCATTCCTCCAGGCGTACATCTTCACGGTTCTTGCCGCGGTGTACATCGGCGGAGCAACGCACCCAGAGCATTAATTCAGACAGACCGAATACCGACAGAAACCCACAAAAAACTAAACAACTAAACAGGAGATAAAAAATGGAAGCGTTAACACGAATCGCACACGCGAGCATTCGCGTTGCAGCAGAAGCAACTGGTGAGGCCTACACAGCAGCAGAGGCAAAGGCAAATGCTGCTGCACAGATGGCGGGTCTTGCTTATGGCCTCGCAGCAATCGGACCATCGATTGGTATCGGCATGATTTTCGGTAAGGCCATTGAAGCAATGGCACGTCAGCCGGAGTCCGCAGGTATGGTTCGCACCACAATGTTCTTGGGTGCAGCATTTACCGAAGCTCTTGCACTTATCGGATTCGTTGCCTTCATCTTGCTGAAGTTCGCCTGATCCCAATGCGAGTTCACGTAACGACAATGCAGGGTGGACCGGTTCAGGTTCACTTCGCCAATTCTGGTCGCGTAAGCGCAGAAGAGGCTGCGGCCGGTGCAACAGCGCCGAACCCCATTGCACCAGAGGGCAAAGAGCTCATCTGGGGTGGTGGTTCGTTCTTGGTGCTCTTGGTCGTCATGCGCCTGTTCTTGTTCCCGAAATTGAAGAAGGGGATGGACGCTCGTTACGACGGCATTCAAAACGATCTCGAGTCAGCAGACGCAACCCGTTTTGCTGCGCAGGCAGATGTTGCGAAGTATCAAGCAGCACTTGACGAGGTTCGTGTTGAAGCAGCCGGGCGTGTCGACAAGGCGCGTCAGACTCTGGATCAAGAACGCAGCACAAAGATTGCCGAAGCAAACGCTCGCATTGCAACAAAGCGTGCAGCAGCCGAAGCAGAACTAAATGCAGCACGATTAGCAGTTCGCGACCAAGTGGCCGCAGCTGTTGCATCGGTTACCGAACACACCACGCAGCTTGCAGTGGGCAAGTCTCCTGACGCGAGTGTGGTCCGTAATGCGGTGCAACAGGTAATGCAACAAGGAGCACCTTCATGAATCAACTCGTAGTTTCAGTGTTGGCATCAGAAGATCCATTCGTCTCGCACCACTGGTTGTTGCCAGAGACTGGTGAAATCATCTACGGCGGTTTGGCTTCGGTCATTGTTGTTGGCGCGTTGGTGAAGTTTGCCGGCCCAATGGTGAAGAAAAGCTTTGCCGACCGCACTGCACGCATTCAGAAGCAACTCGACGATGCAGCTGCCGCGAAGGTAACTGCAGATGGAGATGCGAAGAACATTCGCGCTGCATTGGGCGATATTGCAAGTGAGCGAGCACGAATTTTGGCAGAAGCAGATGCACAGGCTGCAGCTGTTCTTGCTGAAGGTCAAGCACGAATCATTTCCGAAATTGCAGAACTTGAAGCAAAAGCAGAAGCAGACATCAACGCGGCTCGTGGTCGTGGTTCAGATGAATTGCGCAACGAAATCACGGTCTTGGCTTCGCGTGCCACTCCGTTGGTAGTTGCTGCAACTTTGAATGAACAGGCTCACAAAGACCTCGTTGAAGGCTTCATTTCAAAGGTTGGAGCAGGTCGATGAGTAACGCAAAAGTAAAGGCTTACGCACAAGCGTTGTTTGCTATTGCGCAGGCCGAGGGCGCTGCAGATGCAATCAGCAATGAGTTGTACGCAGTGGCTCGTGCTTATGAATCAAGTGATGATTTGCGCAACGTATTAGGCGATGCAACCATCCCATCCGAGCGTCGTTTGCAAGTTGTTGAACAGTTGATTGGCACTCGCGCAAACCGCGCAACAGTGCAAATCGTGTCAATGATTGTTGCAAGTGGCCAGGTGCGTGATTTGCCCGCAGTGTTTGATGAAGTCGTTGCACTTTCATCTGCTGGTAACGACCAAGACCTTGCTGAAGTACGTAGCGCGGTAGCGCTGACTGATGATCAGCAGACTCGTTTGGCTGTAGCGCTCAGCAAAGCAACGGGCAAAACCGTGAACCTAAAAGTTGTTGTAGATCCAAGCGTTATTGGTGGGCTTGTTGCCACTGTTGGCGACAAAGTGATTGACGACACCGTTCGCACCCGCCTCGACAATTTGAAGACCCGAATCTGATTTCGTTCTGAAAGGACAAACACATGGCTGAACTAACACTCTCCGCAAGTGACATTGCGGCAGCGATAAATAAGAGTCTCGATGGCTTCCAGTCATCAACCGAAGCACGCACCGTTGGTCGCGTGACAGAAGTTGGTGACGGTATTGCTCGCGTAAGCGGCTTGCCAGACTGCGCTGTAAACGAATTGCTCGAGTTTGAAGGCGGAATCGTTGGTCTCGCATTGAACCTTGACGAAGACTCAATCGGTACCGTAATTCTTGGCGATGCCGATCTCATTGAAGAAGGTCAGCCAGTGAAGTCAACCGGCAACATTTTGTCGGTGCCTGTTGGAGACGCAATGTTGGGTCGCGTAGTAAACGCACTCGGCACACCAATTGACGGCAAGGGCGACATCGTCGGTGCAATTTCACGCCGTGTAGAAATTCAGGCGCCTGGAATCATGGGTCGTAAGCCAGTGCACGAGCCATTGCAAACCGGTATCAAGTCGATCGACGCGATGACCCCAATCGGCCGTGGACAACGCGAGCTCATCATTGGTGACCGCAAGACCGGCAAGACCACCATCGCCATTGACACCATTATCAACCAGCGTGGTCTTGGTGTGAAGTGCATTTACGTAGCTATTGGTCAGAAGGGTTCAACCGTTGCACAAACTGTTGAAGTACTTCGTCAATACGGCGCACTTGAATACACCGTTGTTGTTGCTGCTCCTGCATCAGACCCAGCACCGTTTAAGTACTTGGCACCATACGCAGGTTGCGCAATGGGTCAGCACTGGATGGAAAACGGCGAGCACGCACTTGTTGTGTACGACGACTTGTCGAAGCAGGCAGAGGCCTACCGTCAGATGTCGTTGCTCCTTCGTCGTCCACCGGGCCGCGAAGCGTACCCAGGAGACGTGTTCTACCTACACAGCCGCTTGCTTGAGCGCGCTGCAAAGTTGAGCGACGCAAACGGCGCGGGTTCACT
>Ga0208787_1001086_pt1 | contig 12307 bp, 13 predicted proteins | sample Wag4_2014_7_11_FD_187362 | JGI IMG/M metagenome (GOLD analysis project Ga0208787, IMG submission 187362) | Fresh water microbial communities from Ohio, USA - Utica-2 Time Series HT 2014_7_11 (SPAdes) (version 2) | ecosystem: Environmental > Aquatic > Freshwater > Water tank | place: USA: Ohio... | reverse complement strand
TGAGAGTTGTACCTGATGGACTCTTATGTGGCTGCGGAGCTAAAGGATGCTTTGAGCAGTACGGATCTGGTTCAGCTTTAATGCGACATACACGCGAGGCGATTGAAGCCAATCTAGATATGGCAGAGAAACTCTTAGCGCGTGGCGATGGAACCTTCTCTGGTCTGACTGGCACCATGATTATGGAGGCAGCCCGTGCGGGAGATGTAATTGCCATCGAAGCATTTAGAACTACAGGAAAATGGATAGGCGCAGCCGTTGCATCCTTATCTGCAATCTTGGATCCTGAAATAGTTGTTATTGGTGGGGGAGTTATAGATGCGGGCGAGCTACTTCTCTCGCCTATTCGCGAAGCAGCAAAGCGACATATGCCATTTTCGGAGATTCTTCCTATGCCAGAAATTGTCGGAGCAACTCTTGGAAACCAAGCAGGACTCGTAGGAGTAGCGGATTTAGCTCGACTCTAATTCTTTAGAGAGCAGATCCATCTTCTGGGTTCTCACTCTGACGATTATTTCTCCACCTATTAAATGATTTCAGCGCATCTTGAATCTGTTCCCGGATTCCTCGTTTTGCAATATGTGGTGGAGTAAATCGATTGTGATCTTCAAATCTGTCGAGTTCATCTAAATACGTGGTGGGCGCTGATTCATCGAGCGATAAACTTTCAACCATGGATTCAAATTCAGCCTTAATCAGTTCATCGTCATCAAATGCATCAGATCGCCCGCCTGTGGTCATGGTTTATGTTCGCACAAAGTCGCGCTTTCAGGCTAAATTAGCGCCATGAAGAACCTGCCTTATGGCACCCTGCGGGCGTTCCTCACACCATTTCTCATGGTGGCCTTTCGCCCGAAGGTAAAAGGTTTGCGCAATGTGCCAGCATCTGGTCCTCTGATTCTGGCCTCTAACCATCTCTCATTTAGCGATTCAATCTTCATGCCCTTAGTTGTTCCTCGCAAAGTTACCTTCTTGGCAAAGAGTGAGTACTTCACTTCACCTGGACCTAAAGGCTTTATCAAGAAGTTAACTTTTATCGCTCTTGGCCAAGTTCCAGTAGACCGCTCTGGTGGACGACGCAGCGAAGCAGCGCTCATCACTGGCTTGCAAGTGCTCGCTGAAGGAAATTCACTTGGTATTTATCCCGAAGGTACTCGTTCACCTGATGGTCGTCTCTACAAAGGACGCACAGGTATAGCGCGCCTAGCTATTGAATCAGGGGCGCCGGTTGTACCTATCGCCATGTTTAATACCGACAAGATTCAACCAACAGGAACAGTCATTCCAAAGATCATGAGAGTCGGCATCACATTTGGTGAGCCCATGTACTTTGAAGGGGATTCGAGCGACCTGCAATATCTGCGTGATGTGACAGATCAAATCATGAAGCGTATTCAGCAGATGTCAGGGCAAGAGTATGTTGACACATATGCGGTGAAGGCAAGGAAGTCAGGAATTAACGTTGAAAATAGCGAAGAGAACGATTAATCGATCTCGAGTTCAACTCGCTTAATAAGGTAATTGCAGACGTTGCACTCAGGCCCTGAGTCGGGCATCCCACCTTCGATAGTGGTAATTAGCTCTTCAAGAAGGTTCATAAAGGTAGCGCTGTCACGTTCTACTGGGACATAGTGTTGGTTTACGCCGAATCCATGTGAGTTATTGGCAAGTTCGCTCTGACGAGTTTCGGTTACTCCGGCTAGCTTCCAGATGAGTAGCCCCATCGTTGAAACGGGAAAGGGCTTTCCTTTATCAGGATTTTCGAGGGCGTACGCATAAGACTCAAGTTGCGGGGCATAGAAGGGGCCGTTATCTCGTTCGGAGTCAGAGACTTTGCAATCAATGATTCCCACAGTGCCATCTTCGTAATGTCCCAGTAAGTCGTAGATACCGAGAATCTTCCAGCGAGTTTCAAAACCGTTAATTGAAATAGGCGCGCTCTTGACCCACTGTCCCCATTGCTTAACAACGCCAGGTTTGAGGGAGGAGTGCAGAGATTGCATCGGAGCGCGTCTGAAGTGTTCTTCTTGCGAGTCGGCGAGCGGCTTTACAAGCGGAAACTCTTTCTTAAGCTCAAATTTAAACCAGTACTTCAACCACAGGCAACGTTTGCAGGTTGAGAGTCCAAAGGTTAAATCTGAAGGCGCGATCGTCTCGCGGGCGGGAGTTTCTGGTTTGCGCATATCTATATTCTCTCGTCCTCTACTGACAAGTGCTTTGCGCAACACGTGCTTCCTTTACTCGTTTCCACGCCATAAGATGCGCAAATGACCGAAATCACCACTTCGCGCCAAGGGCAAACCCTCGTAATTTCGTTTAATCGACCAGAGAAGATGAATGCGATCACTCGCTCGATGTATGCAGGACTCGCCCAGAACCTCAATGAGGCGGCAGGGGATTTTGGGATTCGCTGCGTGGTCATAACGAGCGAAGGCGATCACTTCACATCCGGAAATGATATTCGCGACTTTATGTCGAACCCGCCAACCGAGTCAGATTCTGATGTCGCTAAGTTCTTGGGTGCGCTTCTGGAATTTCCAAAGCCTCTACTTGCCGCCGTTAAAGGAAATGCCATCGGCGTAGGAACAACGATGCTCTTGCATTGTGATGTCGTGGTGGCTTCACCGACCGCCAGCTTCTCAATGCCATTTACATCACTTGGGCTAGTTCCAGAGGCAGGTTCGAGCATGCTCTTTCCTAACCTGGTCGGGTATCAAAGAGCCGCCAAGGTATTTATGACAGGTGAGTCATTTGGCGCCAAGGAAGCTAAGGAGATGGGGCTGGTAGCAACGGTCGCAGAAGATGCCTTTGCTGAAGCGATGGCTATCGCCGAGAAGATTGCCGCACAACCTCCGCAGGCAATTATCAACACCAAGGCTTTGATGAAGGCCGGTAAGCATGATGCAGTTGCAGCAGTGATGCGCGCTGAATTTGAAATCTTTGCACTGGCACTTCAATCAGAGGAAGCCGCCGAAGCGTTTATGAACTTTATGGCTAAGAGAGGTAAGTAAATGTCACTACAAGGAAAGCGCATCTTCATCACCGGCGGATCTCGCGGTATTGGATTGGCGATCGCGCTGCGCGCTGCTCGCGATGGAGCATCGATTGCAATCGCTGCCAAGACCGCCGAACCAAATCCGAAGCTACCTGGAACTATCTACTCCGCAGCAGAAGAGATCAAGGCTGCCGGTGGAACTGCGCTACCGATTCAATGCGACTTAAGAGATGAGGCGCAGATTTCTGCAGCGGTTGCGCAAGCAGCTGCTGAATTTGGTGGAATCGATATCTTGGTGAATAACGCCAGCGCCATCAATCTCACGCGTACAGAAGAGACTCCGGCTAAGCGTTTTGATTTGATGTTTGATGTCAACGTTCGCGGCACCTTCTTGACTTCTCAAGCGGCGATCCCATTCCTGCGTGACTCTGCTGATGCTGGCCGAAACCCTCACATCTTGAACCTATCGCCGCCGCTATCCATGAAGCCAAAGTGGTTTAAGAACCATGTTGCTTACACAATGGCGAAGTACGGCATGAGTATGTGCGTTCTCGGCATGTCAGAAGAGTTCAAGCGCGACGGCATCGCTGTTAATGCGCTCTGGCCACGTACTGCAATCGATACAGCCGCATTACAGATGATTCCGGGTGTAGATACGGCTGCCTGTCGTACCCCGGAAATTCTTTCCGATAGCGCCTACATCATCTTGAATCGCAATTCCAAGGAGTGCACAGGTAACTTCTTCGTCGATGATGAAGTCTTAGCCTCCGAGGGCATCACGGACCTTGAAAAGTATTCGGTTGTTCCAGGAACCAAGGATTTCTTACTCGATTTCTTCCTAGATTAAGAACTCTGCAGCGAACTCCTTTACTCTTGGCGCATGAACCTTGAGTTAAATGGCACCAATGTTATTGATGAGAGCGAGCGGGGTGGAAAAGCCTCATCACTCTTCTGGCCTTGGTGTGGAGCAAATGTCTCACTCCTTGCTCTCTCTTACGGAGCCTTCTTCCTAGGTTTTGGAATCTCGTTCTGGCAAGCAACGCTCGCTGCGCTTCTTGGAACGGTTCTCTCCTTTCTCCTTGTTGGCTTTAGTTCACTCGCCGGGAAAAAATCCAATGCTCCTACGATGGTGTTAGCTCGTGCGACGTTTGGCGTAAAGGGCGCAGTTATCCCTGGACTTCTTTCCTATCTCGTCTTTGTGGGTTGGGAGATTGTTCTGATGTCGCTAGCAACCTTGGCCACAGGAACTGTCTTCATACGCTTAGGAAATCTCGATCAAAACACTGCGATGGCTATCGGTTTCGCAATTGCAATTGCCCTAACTGTCTCTGCAGGAGTGCTTGGATTCGCAGTAATCATGCGCATCCAACGTATCCTCACCATTGTCACTCTCGTCATGACCCTGGTTTACATCTCATTGACCATTAACAAAGTCGATTGGTCAGTGGTTACATCTATTCCATCAGGGAATGCACAGGGCTTTATCGGCGCAATTATCTTTGGAGCCACTGGAATTGGATTGGGATGGGTCAATGCAGCCGCTGACTATTCCCGCTATCTGCCCCGCAATACATCCAGCAAGGCTGTCGTTGGCTGGACCGTCTTTGGCGCATCAGTTGTCCCAATCATTCTCGTTACTTATGGAGCTGCGCTCTCAGGCAGCAGTAAAGATTTATCAGATGCGATTGCTGGCGATCCGATTGGCGCGCTGACAACTATTCTTCCAAGTTGGTATCTCATTATCTTTGCACTCGTTGCCATATTGGGATTAGTCGGGGGAGCGATACTTAATCTCTACTCCTCAGGTTTGGCCCTGATTTCAATCGGACTTCCTGTAAAGCGCCATATCGCTGCATCCATCGATGCGGTGCTGATGTTGCTTGGCGTCATTTACTTCGTCTGGGTTGCCGATAACTTCTTTTATCCATTCCAAGGATTTTTGATCACTCTCGGGGTACCAATTGCTGTTTGGTCGGCGATTTTTGTCACCGATGTACTTCTGCGCAATAGCTATAGCGAAACCGATCTGTACTCTAATAGTGGACGTTACGGAGCTTGGAACGTTAACTCGATTGCAATCATGGCTATCGGCACCTTTGTCGGATGGGGTTTTGTGACCAATACCTTTGCAAGTTGGCTTTCGTGGCAGGGTTACTTTCTTCATATCATTGGCGGCAAGGAAGGTTCTTGGGCGTATACAAATCTTGGTGTTTTCTTTGCACTTCTCATCGGATTTGTCGGTTACTTCTTGCTGGCTCGCAAAAAGATTACCCGCCAAGAATTAGCTTCGTGATAGTTTGATGTAATGGCTCGCTCAATCGCTCCACTACGCGACTTTCTCCATCGTGAATCTGCAAGTGGCATTCTGCTTCTAGGCGCAGCTCTAGCGGGCCTGGCAGTAGCCAACTCCCCATTGTCGAGCCCTTATTTCTCTGCGATCAACGCTTCTTTTGATATAGGTAGCGATTCGATCTATCTCAAACTCACAACGCTGAAAGTTATTAATTACGCCTTGATGACCATCTTCTTCTTTGTTGTGGGTCTTGAAATTAAGAGGGAGCTCACCTCTGGACATCTGTCTTCTGTAAGAAGTGCGATCATGCCCTTCCTGGGCGCTATCGGCGGCATGTTTGTGCCAGCGGGAATCTATTTACTCATTGCAGGACGAGAAGCTCCCAGCGGTTGGGGGGTTCCAGTAGCTACAGATATTGCCCTGGCAGTTGGGCTCCTGGGAATGATGGGAACAGCAGTTGTTCCACCTCTTCGCACCTTTTTACTGGGCCTTGCAGTTATCGACGATATCGGCGCAATTTTGATTATCGCCTTCATCTATTCAACCGGTGTGAAGGTTTCTTGGTTTGCAGCTTCCGGGTTAGCAGTAATTGCAATTGTTGTGGCTAAGAAGTTAGGCGTTATTAGCACTGCAGCATATGTAGCCTTGGGTGCCCTCCTTTGGTACGGGCTTTACCGCAGTGGAGTACATGCCACTCTCGCCGGTGTTATCCTGGGACTCTTGACTCCAAATCAACCAAAGGTAAATCCAGGCCTTCGCGATGAGGTAGATGGATCAGTATCGGTAATTGAGTGGTTAGAGGCAAAACTTCATCCGTGGAGCAGTTTCGTCATTATTCCAATCTTTGCCTTTGCAAATACTGGAGTTGTGATTACCTCATCATCTCTCGAGAGCGCGTTGAATTCGCCAGTAGCGTGGGGAATCTTCGCTGGATTGGTTATCGGAAAACCTCTCGGCATCGTTCTAGCCCTTATCTTGGCAAAGAAGAGCAACGTAGGAGATTACCCAGCAGGTGCAGGTGTTGGTCAGATAGCGGCTACAGGAAGTGCGGCAGGTATCGGTTTCACCGTTGCAATCTTCATAGCAAACCTTGCCTTTGATGAGAAAGCGCTCCAAGATACTGCAGTACTTGCAGTCATAGTGGCATCCGTTGCGAGCGGGCTCATCAGCTGGATTCTTTTCAAACTTTTATCCTCGAGACAGAAGAAGCGTTAGTAAAAGCTAAAGCCCCGCCATTTATGACGGGGCTTTAGCGCTAAGTAACTCTTAGATGTCGTAATAAAGCTCGAACTCAGCTGGGTGTGGACGTAGTCGCACATAGTCAACTTCATTCTTACGCTTCCACTCAATCCATGTTGAGATGAGGTCTTCTGAGAAGACGCCACCCTTAGTAAGGAAGTCATGGTCCTTTTCAAGTGAATCAAGAACTGCATCAAGTGAACCTGGAACCTGCGGAATCGAGGCAGCTTCATCGCCCTCAAGTTCGTAGAGGTCCTTATCAACTGGAGCAGGTGGTTCAATCTTGTTCACGATTCCATCGATACCAGCCATGAGCATGGCTGCAAATGCGAGGTATGGGTTTGAGGATGGATCTGGACAACGGAATTCAACGCGCTTCGCCTTTGGTGATGAACCGGTAATCGGAATACGGATACATGCCGAACGGTTACGCGCTGAGTAAACAAGGTTTACTGGAGCTTCATAACCTGGAACCAAGCGACGATATGAGTTCACTGTTGGGTTGGTGAATGCAAGTAGTGATGGAGCGTGCTTCAAGAGTCCACCGATATACCAACGGGCCATATCTGAAAGATCGCCATATGTGCCGGCTTCGAAGAAGAGCGGCTTGCCATCTTTCCACAGTGATTGGTGAACGTGCATACCTGATCCGTTATCTCCGAAGAGTGGCTTTGGCATGAAAGTTGCAGTCTTGCCACCTTCCCACGCAACGTTACGTACGATGTACTTAAACTTCATGAGCTCATCGCCAGCAGTCAAAATATCTGTGAAGCGATAGTTGATTTCCATCTGGCCGGCAGTTCCCACTTCATGGTGTGAACGCTCCACAAGAAGTCCAGCGCGACCGAGCTCCATCACCATTTCATCGCGGAGGTCAGCGAATTGATCTGTCGGTGATACTGGGAAATAACCACCCTTGATTCGTGTGCGGTATCCACGGTTTGGTGTTCCATCTGGATCTGCCACGATGCCTGTATTCCAAGCACCCTCATATGAATCAATATGGTGGTAAGCCTCGTTCATGCCAGTCTTAAAGCGAACTGCATCAAATACGTAGAACTCTGCTTCTGGCGCAAAGAACGCCTGATCAGCGATTCCTGTTGACTTCAAGAAGTCAACAGCCTTCTTTACAACGCCGCGAGGATCGCGTGAGTAAGGCGTGTTATCGACTGGGTTGTGAACTGAGAAGATGATGACCAAAGTCTTTTCAAGACGGAAGGGATCGATAAATGCTGATTCTGGAACTGGGAGCAACTTCATATCAGATTCGTTAATTGCTTGGAATCCACGAATTGAAGAACCATCGAACATTAGACCGTCAGTGAAGACAGCTTCGTCGAAAGATTCAACAGGAACATTGAAATGGTGCTGAATACCTGGAAGATCTGTAAAGCGAACATCAACAAGCTTTACATCTTCCTTCTTGATGTATGCAAAAATTTCTGAAGAGTTCTTAAACATATTGATACTCCAATTGAGGCTGTTTTTCACAGCCAGCTCATCCCAGCAAGCTCATCGTTGAGTACCGCTGATGGAGTGAAGGCTAGTTCTGATGCGTAAAAATGTCATAATCGCAGTGTTACATCCGTGTTACATCTCGGCCGAGCGACTCATATCTGCTCTTCGGGCGGGTAGTGGATAGGCTTACCGCCATGTATCCACGTGTGAGCCAAGGCCGCCGCATCCTCGGGATCACCATCGATTGGCTCGCCTGTTACGCCATCGCACTGGGCTTCTTTGCTGGTGGTGGCTCGCTCGCCGATCGCGTTCCAGAAGCCCGCTTGCCCGTGCTTCTCTTGCTCTTTGCGGAGTATTCGATTCTCGTCGCCCTTGGGGGATCATCTTTTGGTCATCGCCTCGTTGGTCTGAAGGTAGTCCGATACTCAGATGGCGGAGCGGTAACTCCTGTTCAAGCGTTGATTCGAACCGCTCTCTTGCTTCCGATTGTTACGGCAATTACATTCGATGAAAATGGCCGCGGAATTAATGAGCGATTTTCAAATACCGTCTTGGTAAAGAGCCGAGCTTAACTTAGCGAATCTTTACACCCTTAGGCATAGGTCCCTTGGGAATAGGTAGCGACATTCCTCCAACAGCCTTAAGACGCGCACGAACTTCGCGCATTTGATGAGGTGTGAGCTTCTTTGGAAGTTTAGTGACGTGCTTCTGTAATTTACGTAGAGGAACCTGGCCATCGCCATCTCCAACAAAGAGTTCAATAACTGGAACACCTGGTGCGTAACGCTCTGATTTTCTTTTCTCGTCCTGCACCATCTGGCGAACTGCATATCCACCTTCACCAGTAAGTACTATTCCGGCTCGGCCAACGCTGCGGTGGACCATATCTTGTTGCTTATTGACGGCAACTGCAGGAGTTGTTGTCCAGCCTTTCCGGATAGCCATTAAAACGCTGGCTCCTGCGCCAATCTGCCCTTCAATAGATGCATACGCTGCAGATCCAGCAACACGGGTAAAGAAGAACATGGTGGCAAGGGCGGCAAGCGGAAGTGTGACAAAGCCACCATAAACCGGGTGGTCAAAGATAAAGCCGAGAGTCACACCGATAACGAGGACGAGAAGAAAGATGGCGGTAAGAGCTGCGCCAATCCATGGCTTTACTGCGTGAGTTACTTTGTAGGCATCACGGAAAGCCTGAAAACGTGGCTTCTTAATCTTGGGTTCTTTTTTCTTTCGCTTGAACATGAGCGCTAGTTTAGGGGAGCGGGCGCAGTTCCACCAAGGCGCACAGGCGCCCAGCGCTGGCCTTCATGTGAATCTGGATACTTTTCTTGGATTTTATGGAGTGAGGCGATCATCGTTTCGCGCAGAAGTTTCTCGCCTGCCTCTACATCTGACTGCTTATCAAAGTAGAGCGGGGCGCCAAAGGCGACTGTAATAGGCAGGTTTTTGCGACGAAGGTTTCGCTTCACTTTCTTTGTCCAGATTCGTTGTGAGCCCCAAATTACCGTTGGGATAATAGGAACTCCAGCGCCCATTGCTAAGCGAACTGCCCCAGACTTTAACTCCTTGATTTCAAAACTTACTGAGATTGTTCCTTCTGGAAAAATACCGATTATCTCGCCGCCACGTAAGGCGCGAAGAGCTGCTACAAATGAAGCAGACCCATTGGAGCGATCTACGCAGATGTGATGCATTCCGCGCATCAAAGGCCCTGCTAGTTTGTTATCGAAGATCTCTTTCTTCGCCATAAATCTTACGTAACGATTGACTGGGAGAGCTGCAGTACCAACAAGTGCAAAATCCAAATATCCAACATGGTTCATGGCAAGAATCGCGCCGCCTTCGCGTGGTATGTTCTCGTCGCCTTCAAAATCAAATTTCAAACCCAAGTACTTCCAGAACGCCTTGACAGCGCCGATTACTGGGGGATAGACGAGATCAGCCATGAGAGATGCTGGCGCGCTTCTCTTGTGCCTGCTTGTAAAGACGTCCTGCCCGGTATGAGCTACGTACCAGCGGTCCGCTCATGACGCCACTGAAACCAATATCTTCTGCCTCTTTTGCTAACTCTACAAACTCATCTGGCTTCACCCATCGCTCGACAGGATGATGTTTGTTGGTAGGGCGTAGGTACTGCGTAATCGTGATGAGATCGCAACCTGCTGAGTGCAAGTCAACGAGCGCTTGAGAAATTTCTTCACGGGTCTCGCCAAGTCCCAAGATGAGGTTTGACTTGGTAATCAGCCCAAATGCGCGAGCCTGCGAAATCACATCGAGAGATCTTTCGTAGGTAAAGGCAGGTCGAATCTGTTTGAAGATACGTGGAACTGTCTCAAGGTTATGGGCAAATACTTCAGGGCGAGTCTCAAAGACTTCATTAAGAAGTGTTGGGTTACCACTGAAATCTGGCGCCAACATTTCAACGCCTGTACCGGGATTTAACTCGTGAACTTTGCGAATAGTTTCGGCGTAAAGCCAAGCGCCCTCATCTTCGAGATCATCGCGAGTAACTCCTGTGATGGTTGCGTACTTCAACCCCATGGATTGCACCGACTCGGCGACGCGACGTGGTTCGTCGCGATCTAGGGGTTCAGGTTTTCCAGTATCGATATTGCAGAAATCGCAGCGACGAGTACAGCGTTCTCCACCAATCAGAAAAGTTGCTTCCTTATCTTCCCAACATTCAAAGATATTGGGACAGGCTGCTTCTTGGCAGACCGTGTGCAGACCTTCGCTCTTTACCAATGAGCGCAGACGAGTGTATTCAGGGCCCATATTGGCGCGAGTCTTAATCCACTCAGGCTTTCGCTCAATCGGAGTTTCAGCGTTACGTGCCTCAATACGAAGCAGCTTGCGACCCTCGGGTGCGATTGTCATGCACTTACCTTAACTAAAGTCTCGTAGAGATGCTTTTCAACGATTGGTAGGACTTCATCCAACGTTACTTCGCGATTGAGCTCAGCGGCCATTGATGTCACTGCGGAGTCGTTAATCCCGCAAGGAACTATCCGGCTAAATTCTGAGAGATCTGGGTTCACATTGATCGCAAATCCATGCATGGATACTCCGGAAGCAACGCGTATGCCGATAGCGGCAATTTTACGCTCACCCCGTTCGTCACAGATCCACACCCCAGAACGTCCTTCAACGCGAGATCCCTTAATTCCAAACTCTTGGCAGACAGCGATGATTCCTGCCTCTATCTCTCGAACAAATCCGACCAACTCAGTTGGCTTTGCCAGCTTTACGATTGGATAACCCACCAATTGACCAGGGCCATGCCAAGTGATTTTTCCACCACGATCAACATCAATAACCGGAGTTCCATCTTGCGGTTTTTCAACTTCAAGAGTGCGCTTACCTGCAGTAAAGACAGAGGGATGCTCAAGAAGTAACAAGGTGTTCTCACGGAATCCGCTGACAACTTCTGCGTGAATACTGCGCTGCACCGATAACGCTTTCTCGTAATCAACGAGGCCAGCTCGCTGTAGAGCAAGCGGAGTATGTGAAACAACTCCATTTTGGGTTGCGCTAAGTTGGGGCACGGGTACAGCCTAAAGGTAGGCTAGGGCTCTAGCGAATCACGCATAATCTATAGCCCGAAAGGCCTCTGCATCGTGTCGACAATCACTACTCGCAATAATCGAAAGCCTTATGCCTTAGCCATGTTGATGGTCATCTTCTGGTTTGTACTCACAGGCGTATTCGGGCCTCTCTTTGGCAAGCTCTCTTCAGTACAAGAAAATAACAACTCATCATTCTTACCAAAGGGCGCAGAGGCGACACAGGCATCTGAAGTAATCCAGACTTTCTCAGGTAAAGACTCCTTTAGTTTTCCGACCTTAGTTCTCTTTGAGGGTGCAGCTACTCCAGCAGCTCTCGCTGCAGTAAATGGCCATCTCGACAAAATCGCCTCACTAACACTTGCTGGTACAGATGCCAAGATTTCCGATTTTGTGGCACCAGGTCAGAGAATCTCAGCCTTTCCTTCAGAAGATGGCAAGGCCATTTTGGCAAATATTCCACTAGATGGAAATGCGATTGGCGAAGTCTTGCCAAATGATGAACCGGTATTACCCGCGATTGTTGAAGCAATTCGTGAAGATATCGCGCCCATTGCAAAGGCAAACAATTTAACGCCATACGTGACTGGCCCTGGCGGATTGCTCGGCGATCTCTTTGGCGCCTTTGGCTCCATTGATTCGACCTTACTTCTCACAACACTTTCGGTAGTTGCTGTAATTTTGATTGTTGTCTACCGCTCGCCGATTTTATGGATTATTCCACTTCTTTCGGCGCTCTTTGCTTTGACGCTGGCG
>Ga0208787_1001085_pt1 | contig 12307 bp, 10 predicted proteins | sample Wag4_2014_7_11_FD_187362 | JGI IMG/M metagenome (GOLD analysis project Ga0208787, IMG submission 187362) | Fresh water microbial communities from Ohio, USA - Utica-2 Time Series HT 2014_7_11 (SPAdes) (version 2) | ecosystem: Environmental > Aquatic > Freshwater > Water tank | place: USA: Ohio... | reverse complement strand
GGTGGAATCATTACTTTATTTTCTGCACTTACCTACGCTGAACTTGGTACCCTCTTTCCAAAGACGGGCGGATATTATGTCTATTTAAGGAAAGCTTATGGTAAACGGGTAGCCTTTCTGTCTGGTATAACCAACTTCTTCTTATCGAGTTCAGGATCGGTGGCATTACTTGCTATTTTGTTTGCCCAAGTTTTGGGTTACATGCTGGGTGTGAATGAAGGTTTAGGCTTTGATGCAACAACGGTTGGCGTCATTGCTGCAATCACTATCATCGTATTATCTGTTATTAATTATCTTGGAATTCGTTATGGTAAATTGGTGCAAAATATTTTCTTCGTTGCAAAATTAATTCCTTTAATTACGGTGATCTTCTTTGGTTTATTTTCTGGAACCGAAACCAATATCATCGCGAGTAATGGTGCAGAAAATGTGGAAACAGGATTATTAATCTCAGGCTTATTATTTGCCGTTGCGAGAACCCTCTTCGCATATGAAGGATGGACCAACCTCAATACGGTTGCTGAAGAAATGAAAAATACGAGCCGTGACTTACCCAAAGCCTTAACCATCGCCGTCGCTTTAGTCATGGGAGTTTATGTTTTATTTGTCGTTGGTTTATATCGCATTATTGACGCAGGAACCTTGGCTGCACTTGGTTCAGGAGCTGTGGAGGCTGGATTTGATTTAGGTGCTGTATACACCGCATTTGGTACCATCTTTACTGAATTCGATTTAACCTTATTAGGTTATGTCGTCTTTGGGGCAATTGCAGTCTCGATTTTAGGTTCTCTCAATGGATCTATACTTTCTTTTCCACGGGTCTATCTTGCAATGGCGGACGATCAAACACTACCAAGTGTCTTTGGAAAAATTGACGCTAAATTCCAAACGCCATGGGTTGCCATTTTGGGACAAACCATCGTTTCCTTAATCATCGTTTTACTCGGCTATAATAACGTCAATTATTTACTTTCCATTATTTTATTTGGTGCCCTCATCTTTAATACGCTTATTTTCTTAGCCGTCTTTAAATTCAGAAAAACCATGCCAGAAGCGGAACGTCCATATCGGGTTTGGGGTTATCCATATGTGCCTCGCCTCGCAATTCTTGGGATGCTGATTCTCTTGGTTGTCACCTTCGTTAACAGTTTTGAAGCTTCCATATTGGGTGTCTTCGTCATCTTAATCGGTAATGGTTTTTATGACGTGTTTATGGAAAAAGTTGCTTATGAACCAGCCGCAATTCTCCCCTTGGTTAAATCGGCTAAAGCAAGAGCAACAACAACTGAAGTGGTGACAAAAAAACCAAGAAAAAAAGTAAGCACAAAAGCTTAACTCGATCAAACAAAAAAACGTCTCGTATGGAGACGTTTTTTATTTGAATCTAAATAAAGGTTTAACCTAATTGAAAGATACTACCATAATCACCAAGCACACTATTGATGAAGTTTAAAACAATAGAGTTGCTGGGTTGTAAGGTTTCAAGGAATGTAGAAATAAATCGATTGGGGAAAATTTCCGGTAAATAGGTTGAGATATTGCCTAAAACAACATTAAATAAAAGCACATATGCCATGCCTTCGAATAAACCAACCATAAATCCATAAGACTTAACCTTGATCACTACCATCGGATCTAAATCACGATATGAATAGTTTTTACCTTTGATTGGCGTAAAAATTAAATAAATGAATCCAGAAATCATCCAACCAAACAATAAAACAGCTAGCAAGATTCCAAACATTGCCATGGTTCTAGACATATTGATGTCTGAGAAAACTAAATATGCACCCGTGAGGTTGCTGACAATCCCGGTAGCAACATTAAGGAAGAATGTTAAAGAGATAAACAGGACAATTGCAGAAAAAAACAAGTTCCATAGGGCAAACCAATACCCACGTTTAACACCCGTTGTCGCCATGATAAATAAAAAAGCACCGAGACCAATATCCAATAGAATCGGATTAGCAAGAATATCGAGAATGGCTAATTTAATCGGTTCAAGTAATGCATTGATATCCATGTTTCTTAATATAACATAATTGCTATTTGATTTTTACTTTTTCTATCATTTTTTGATGGTTTTAATTAAAAATAAATTGAAAATGTTTTCATAAAAAAATTAACGTGATTTCTTACACCTCCACTCGGTAAAATAAAATTCCCTTAACCAATTATGTTAAAAAATATTCACCCCATCTTGAACTATCCTCCTGTGGTCGCAGTACTCGATCTTAAATCGTTTTATGCAGTCGTTGAATGCGTTGAACGCGGTTTAGATCCGTTTACAACGCCTTTAATTGTGGCCGATAAAACCAGAGGAACAGGCACGATTGTACTGGCGGTTTCTCCTTATCTTCGTCTTCAAGGAATTCCTTCAAGATTACGTGTTTTTGAACTTCCCAAACGCGATGACATTATCTTTGCAACACCAAGGATGAGTTTATATTTAGAAAAATCGGCTCAGGTAATGTCGATTCTATTAGATTTTGTGGGTGAAGATGATTTACATATTTATAGTGTTGATGAAGCGTTTTTAAATCTTGGTCCTTATTTAAAGTTATACCAACAAACGCCTCATGAGTTAATGAAGACCATCAAAGATACGATTTACCGAAAACTGAAACTTTTGGCAACCGTGGGTATTGGTGATAATCCATTTTTAGCGAAGAGTGCTTTAGATATCGAAGCAAAAAAAGCCAAAGACGGTATTGCCACATGGCATCAACACGATATCCAAGAAAAATTTTGGCCCTTACCAGTTGGTGAAATGTGGGGCATTGCTTCACGTATGGAACATCGTTTACACCAATTAGGTATCATGACCATTCAAGATCTTGCGCAATATCCCGAACATAAATTGATTGCACTTTACGGCGTGATGGGTAAACAACTTCATGACCACGCCAATGGGATTGATCACTCCAACATTCGTGAAAAATATCAACCAAAAGAGCCAGGCATTAGTATGGGGCAAGTACTTTATCGCGATTATTCGGTGGATGAAGTTCCTGTTGTCATCAGAGAAATGTGTGATGATTTAACCTTGCGTTTACGTCTTCAAGGTCAATTGAGTTCACTCGTCCATCTCAGCATTGGTTACTCGGCAAGCTTGGGTGGTTTCTCTCATCAAATGAGTTTGATCCGAGCGACGGATGATGAAGATACCCTTTATGAAGCGTTGATGAGAATCTATCATCGGTATGTTGAGCCTAAACCAATTCGTAATATTACCTTTGCCTTTCGTAAATTAAATCCACTCGATCATGAGCAACTTGATTTATTTACAGATGCAGAAACCACGGATAAAAAAAGACGTCTACAAGTGACGATTGCACAGATTAAAGAACGTTATGGACACAATGCTATTTTAAGAACATCAGCGTTATTAAAAGCCTCAACCACTCGTGAACGACACACCTTAATTGGAGGTCACCGTAAATGAGTGATCGTGGTATGAAAAAATGGGCAGCGTATGCTTCTTTAATCGAACAAAAAGGAACGATAGTGAGAATGAAACAATCCAAAGCACGGATTGAAAAACCTCACGTGAGTCAAGATCAGGCTGCAATCATCAACGCTAATCTACTCATTGCCAAAGGTCAAGTTGGGTTGGTGGTTTATTTTAAAGATGGTATAAAAATAACTGAAAAAGGAATCATTAAGCAAATCAATTTTGATGAAAAATGGCTAAAAATAAACGAAAAAACAATTAATTTTTCATCTTTACTTGATATTCAAATCCAATCACCAATAAATCCGAGCACTTCTTTGTTAAATAAATAGCATCTTAAGTCCCCTTGAGATGCTCCCTGTAAAGGGGTAGAAGTCCGCATCGTTTAAGTGTAAAGTTATGCATGATGAACCCTATTAACGCATTACTATTACAAATCAAAAAAGGGAAAAAGCAAGCGATGCAAGATCTCTATGAACAAACCCGTCGCGGGGTCTTTGCTTTCATCCTTCCATATTTGCACGATACGCAGTTAACGGAAGACGTGATGCAAGACACTTATCTCAAAGTGATGGATAACATTCATCAATACCAACTCACAACTAACGGGATGAATTGGATTCTCACGATTGCTCGGAACACAGCATTAAACCTTATCAAGGTTCGCGACCGAGAAACGCAAGTTGAAAGAGACACCTTAGAAGCGACGTTGCCAAGTAGTCAAGACATCTATGATTTAGGTTCTCCTGTGATTACGTTAGCAAAGAAAATCCTTGATCAAGATGAGCAAAAAATTCTCTTCCTATATGCAATTAGTGAATACAAACACCGAGAAATTGCCTTGATGATGAATATGCCGATCGGAACCATCACATGGAAATATAACCAGGCAATTAAAAAAATGAAGGGGGCTTTAAAAAAATGAACGAAAAAGATGTCTTAAAAAAAATCAAACAAGAAGCTGAAGGTAAGATGCCGAATCTTCGACCCTTTATTTTGGAAAATTTTCCTAAGCAATCATCCTTCTCATTCTTCAAACTTTTACCAATTGCCACGGTCATCACTGGTATGTTTATTTTTGCAATTGTGATTCAAAATATCAATCCCATGGCACCATCCAGTGATTCATCACTAACATCCATTACATCATCCCAAGCATCTGAAACCTCATTACCGGTATCAAGTCAGGTTGTTTTGCCACCTCTGCGACTCAACAATGAAAAAGAAGCCATTTCTATTTCAAGTATCACTTCCGCAACGTTGTTAACCAATTTATCAATCAATAATCCTCAACCTTTATTGAATCCTTTATTACGAGCTAGACTTAAACCTTCACGTGAAAAAGAAAACATTAACTTTGAAGATACCATGACCTTACTCAATCCATACTTAACGGTTTTTGAACAATTTTTAGGCACCAACCAGGCGCCAGTCATCGTCTCACAAGTATCTGATGATGTTAACTTTGAATTTCTTGATACTTTTGTCGTCTATGACATTGAGGGTTTAGCAGTACCTTATGCGCTGTACTACAATATTGAAAGCTCAGAAGTGATCGAAGATGAAACCTACTATGTCTTTAATGGAGATTTAGTAATCGATAACAACATTCGATATGTTGTAATGGGTAGCAAAACCCAAGAAGATGATGAAATCAAAATTGTATTTCGGGCCAATCTAGATGAAATAAACTACATCGAAACCGAATATAAATTTGAAGAAGATGAAACCAAAATTCAAGTTAAAAAAATGGTGAATGGTGAACTGACCATTTCCGAGTTCAAACTTGAAATTGAAGATGACGAAACCGTTGTCGAATTAAGTTTCTTTGAAAACAATGACACTAACCGCACAAAAGATACTTTTAAATTTGAATATGAAGTTGAAGACGGAGAAACCATCCTGGAAATCAAATTTGATATGCAAGGTGTCAATGGTAGAATCAAAGGTAAAATTTCAGTTTACGTCATTCCCGTATTGAATGCCCAAAATGAAATCATTGGTTACCGTTATCAAGCAATTCAATATAACGAAGATGGAGAACGAGAAGATGGGGAATGGGAAGATGATCGCCATGGTCCTCGAGGCGATCGCCAAAATGATGAAGATGAGGACGAAGAAGACAACGAAGACGAGGATGATGAAGATTAGCCATATTTGACTATTTAAAAAGATAAATTATAATGAAATTAACATCTCACAGGGGGAGTTATTCATGGCAATCATGACAAAAGACGACATTTTAGCAATTGCTAAAAAGGAAGATGTTCGCTTTATTAGAATGCAGTTTACCGACATGCTTGGAATGGTCAAATCTGTTGATTTACCGATTTCGCGCTTAGAGGATGCGCTCCATAACAAAATTATGTTTGATGGATCCTCGATTGAAGGTTTCGTACGCATTAAAGAAGCCGATATGTATTTGTATCCAGATTTATCAACATGGCAAATTCTTACTTTTGAAAGTTTAGCCTTGGGAAAAGTCGCACGACTGGTTTGCGATGTTTACACACCTAAAGGTGAACCTTTTGAAGGTGATCCTCGGTTTATTCTCAAGAAAGCGATTAAGAAGATGCAAGATGCAGGCTTCTCTGCCTTAAACGTTGGCTTTGAACCAGAATTTTTCTTGTTTAAAGTCAAAGATGGTAAGCCAGTTATTGAACCCAACGATGACGCTGGTTATTTTGATTTGGCACCGATGGATGGCGATAACTATACCCGTCGCGATATTGCAATTGAACTTGATAAATTAGGTTTAATGGTGCAAGCTTCTCACCACGAAGTGGCCGTTGGTCAACATGAAATTAATTTCAGATTCCAAGATGTTTTAAAAGCATGTGATAATCTACAACTCTTTAAAACGGTTGTTAAAGTCATCGCTCACAAGCATGGTTTACACGCAACATTTATGCCTAAACCGATTTCTGGGATTAACGGTTCAGGGATGCATACAAATATGTCTTTAGCAAACGCCAAAGGTGAAAACGCATTTTATGATCCTAAAGGCGATATGCAATTATCCGATGTTGCACGTAAATGGATGACGGGTATTTTAAATCACTCACGCTCAATCGCAGCATTAACCAATCCTACAGTCAATTCTTATAAGCGGATTATTCCTGGATATGAAGCCCCTTGCTATGCTTGTTGGTCTGATGCAAATCGATCGGCGATGATTCGCATTCCTGCAGCCCGTGGCGGCTCTACACGCACTGAATTACGTAATGTGGACCCACTCGCCAATGCTTATTTAGCCTTAGCCTTTATTCTAACTGCAGGTCTAGAAGGCATTGCCTCTAAGGATCCTAAGACCATTCCTCCTGTCTACGACAACATCTTTGAATTAACACGTGAACAACGTGAAGCACAAGGGATTCAAAACCTTCCCGAAAACTTAAAAGATTCACTAAAAGAAATGAAGAAAGATCCGATGATGTTAGCCGTCCTTGGTAAACACACCTACGATAAATACATTCTTGCCAAAGAAAAAGAATGGGATGATTATCGTACCTATGTTTCTCAATGGGAAATCGATCGCTACATACATTTATAAGATTAAACTTTACAAAGAAAAAACCTTCACGGATATGTGAAGGTTTTTTTGTTTAATTTATTTAAAAATTTATTTGAGTGAAGGCGCCCAATTACCTTTTTCAAAAATAGGAACGGCAACACCTTTACGATTGTATCCTGTGATTTTTAAATCGCGACTACCAATCATAAAGTCCACATGAATCATCGAACGATTACAACCAATCTCTGTCAATTGTTGGGGAGTCATCTTCGCATATCCTTTAATGGAATTAACATAAGCGCGACCCAAGGCGATATGGCAAGCTGCATTTTCATCAAATAAGGTGTTATAAAATAAAAGACCAGATTGTTGAATCGGTGAATCAAATGGGACTAGGGCTAATTCACCAATACGGGATGCACCTTCATCCATTTTCACCATTTGTTCTAAAAGTTTTTGATTTCTTTTGGCTTCGACTTTGACCACTTTACCACCGGCAAAGGTCACTGCAAAATCTTCAATTAGTTCACCTTGATAAGATAATGGTTTTGAGGCGACAACTTTACCTTCAGCCTTGCCAGCTTTTGGGGTAATAAAAACTTCTTCCGTAGGCATATTGGGATTATAGAAATGACCATCGATGAGTTTTTCTCCGCCACCCAACCAACGGGCTTCTGGAATCATCCAAATTTTAAAGTCAGTTCCATTTGCCGATTGGAAGTGAAGATAGTCTAGGTTCAAGGCATCGAGTTGCTTACTACGTTGTTGTAACGTTGCATTATGACGGTCCCATTCTTTTAATGGGTCATTGGTAACACGCGTGGCTTTGATGATAGCTTCCCACATCGCTTCAACTGCTTTTTCCCCTTTTAGTTTAGGAAAGACTTTTTCAGCCCATTTGATGGATGGCACACCAATAATGGTCCATTGAAACTTATTATCCATTTGTTCACGATATTTAAGTATTTGTGGGGTAGTAATTTTAGCAACATTGGTAAGTTTGGTTTGATCAGTACCTTTCATCCCATCTGGATCAACCGAACGAATATGAATTTGTGCCGGTAAGGTTTTAACGTTATGCGCCATTTCTGCATGTTGCCATTCCGGAATTTCGGCCATGACTTCTTCTTTCATCTCTAACGCATTGACTCGACTGATGGGTTGATGCGTCCACTTGACACGAACGGAACGTGCACCAGCGGCATATGCTTCTTCAACTACCATCGTAATAAACTCAGGTTGATCGAGTTCAGCATGGACAATCACATCTTGTCCGGGTTTAACATTGACACCACGTCTGACCGCCAATGTTGCAAATTGTCTTAATTTTTTAGCATCCATAAAAAGCTCCTTATATTAAGGGTATTATATGCTTTTATAATGTGAAGGCAAATCTAGACTACTAGATCAATCTTCTTTTACTTTTGATTTGAATTGTTGTGTATAAGCTTCCCAAAGATTTTTCAATAAAGATAGACGGGTCAGTAGACCGATTCCACCAGGAACTGGTGTTTGTAACGCAACGTGTCGACCAGGTTTAACATCACCAAAAATCTGACCATCTTCTCGAGTGATACCAATATCAACAATCCATGCGGTTGGCTTCACTTTTTGATTTGAAAGATACCACTTTTTACCAACAGCGACGCAGATTAAATCAGCATTTGCTAACAAAGCGCTTCTATCTTCTTCCTTGGTTTTAGAATGGGCAATACTGACAGTTGCATGGCGATCCAGTAAGGCAGTCGCCAATGGGCGACCCACAATATATGAGCGACCAAGAATGAGGGCATGTTTACCAACAAATTCAAAACCACTCGCGGCTAAATAATCGACAATGCCCTTTGGGGTGCAGGCCATCATCGGTGATAAAGGATGGAATCCATCCACATCTTTATGGGGAACAACTGCTCGACGAATCACAGATGCATCAATGTGCACCGGTAGAGGCACTTGAACAATGACGCCATGGACCAATGGATTTTGATTGTGCTTTTGTATTTCTCGAAGTAAATCTTCTTGGGTAATCGAAGTTGGTAAGCGAAGGTGCGTTGCTTGAAAACCAACTTCTTGGCAGTCTGAAAGTTTACCGCGTATATAAATATTTGACCCTTCATTTTCATTCGCTTGAATAATCACCAAATGAGGTTTGGTGGAAAGACCTTGGGCTAATGCTTGTAGTTGTTTTTTTTCTTGTTGAATATATTGTGCAATTGTCATAAGCATAAAAATTATATCAAATTCAACCAAATAAAAACGAGGGACATTATCCCTCGTCTAATCTATATTTCAGTGACACTAAGCTAATGCGTTTGTTAATAAGGCTAGAAGGAAAAAGACCACTGCAAAACCAAGCGTTAACCAAGAAATGATGAGTTCAGAGCCACGTTCTTTGTTTTTGACAAAGACGTTCATACCCGCACCGGTAATCGCGCCTGATGCCCCTTCAGATTTACCACCTTGTAACAAAGATAAAATAATAATAATGAATGAAACGATAATAAAGACGATATCTAAAAATGTGAATTCCATAAATGTCTCCTACGATTCAAAATGATACCTTGTTTTGATGAAAATGAAAAGAAAAACTAACCATTGATTTCCGCTTTCAGTTCAAAAATAATATCGCGAAGTTCCGCTGCGCGCTCAAAATCATAGACTTTTGCTGCTTCTCTCATCAACTTTTCAAACTCACGAATACGTTGTTCAATTTCACTTCGTGAGGACTTGCCTTTGACTTGGGTTAACTTGGCAATATCATCATCAATGGCCTTCATCGGTGATTGGATGTCTTTTTTAATCGTAATTGGAGTGATGTTAAATTGTTTGTTGTGTGCTAATTGCTTATCTCTTCTTCGGTTCGTTTCTTCAATCGCCGCCTTCATTGAATCTGTTACCTTATCCGCATACATGATGACTTGACCTTCTGAATTTCGTGCTGCTCGCCCGATGATTTGAATCAAGGAACGTGCAGATCTTAAGAAACCTTCTTTGTCGGCATCAAGAATGGCAATCAGAGAAACTTCTGGAATATCTAATCCTTCTCGCAATAAGTTAATCCCAATCAAAACATCATGTTTACCTTTTCTAAGTTGATAAATAATTTGACTTCGTTCCATTGTTTTTGTTTCAGCATGCATATACACAACTTTAAATGAGCGTTGCTTCAAGTATGCGGTAAGGTCTTCTGCCATTTGAATGGTTAGGGTCACAATCATCACCCGTTGCGATTTGGCAATACGCTTTTGAATCTCTTGCATTAAATCATCAATTTGTCCTGTCGTGGGACGAATCACAACCTCAGGATCGATAAGTCCTGTTGGTCGAATAATTTGTTCAACAACTTGTTGTTTTGTTTGATTTAATTCATAGTCACCAGGTGTCGCGGATGTACAAATAACCTGCGTTAATGATGCTTCAAACTCAGCAAATTTTAGCGGACGATTGTCGAGGGCCGAAGGTAAGCGAAAACCATATTGTACAAGCGTCTCTTTTCTGGCGCGATCGCCATTATACATACCTCGAACCTGAGGAATTGAAACGTGACTTTCATCAATGACAAACAAGAAATCTTTGGGGAAATAATCAATTAGGCAATACGGTTTTTGCCCAGGTTGTCTACCATCGATATGTCGAGAATAATTTTCAATCCCTGGACACATCCCAAATTCTCTTAACGATTCGAGATCTTGTTTCGTTCGCATCTCTAAACGTTGATATTCAAGTAATTGATTGTTTTCTTTTAATACTTTTAATCGTTCTGCTAATTCAATTTCAATTCGATCACAAGCTGCAATCACACGGGCGTGCGTTGAAGCGTGACCATAGGCAGGGTAGATAGGATAGCTTCGATACGTATGACGCACTTCTCCGGTTAATAAATCCACCAACGAAAGCTTTTCAATTTCATCGCCAAAGGTATCAACACGAAGCGCAGCATCTGCCAGTCCGGGTAAGGCAATTTCAATCACGTCACCTCTAACACGAAAATTTCCTGGAGGTAAATCAAGATTGTTTCTTTGATATTGCGCATCAATTAATTTCCTAAAAAAATCTTTGCGATTAATGGTTTCACCAACTTTTAAATAAAAAGCTAAACGTTGATATTCTTGAGGATCCGTAAGACCATAGATTGCAGCAACTGAAGCAACAATAATGGTGTCTCGTCTTTCCAAGACCGAGTTGATTGCAGAGGTTCTTAACATTTCAATTTCATCGTTCATCATTGCGTTCTTTTCAATATAGGTGTCGGATTTAGGAAGATACGCTTCAGGTTGATAAAAATCAAAGTTAGAAACAAAATACTCTACTCGATTATTGGGAAATAACTCCTTAAATTCACCATAAAGTTGGCCGGCTAAAGTTTTGTTATGGACTAAAACAAGCGTCGGTTTTTGAATGCGTTCAATGACGTTCGCAATCGTAAACGTTTTTCCCGTACCAGTTGCTCCAAGTAAAACTTGAAACGGTTGTTTACGCTCAATGCCTTTAACAAGTTGCTCAATCGCCTCAGGTTGATCACCTTTGGGTTGATATTTTGAAACAATTTTAAATGGAATACTCATGTTGATTTTTTCTTAAGGGATGGAATGGAAACGGTTAAAGGATTGAATCCCAAACCAAGAACGGCTCTCGCTTGATTGATCATTACAAACGCATAAGGATCAACGGCGGCAATTTTTTGCTTTAACAAAAAGTACTCACGGCGTTGAATTGCCACTTGAATCACTTCAAGTGGCTGTTGTTTAAATCCACCTTTTGCCATATAAATGGTCGATCCACGTTCAAGTTTTTCAATGATAAATTGATTGATATCTTTCGGTTTGGAGGAAACAATTGTCACTAAATAAACTCTCGATAAACCAACAAACACAACTTCAATCATGAGGGAAGTTACTATCGTAGAGATAACCCCGTATAAGCCAATGACGATACCAAATGTAAACATCCCTAAGCCAATGATGATTACGTCCAAAACAAGGGAGGTCACAGATGCCTTCCATTCATAAAATCGTTGACCCATCATCATCACCACATCAAAACCTCCAGTGCTACCACCGGCTAAAAAAGATAACCCCATACCCAAACCCACAAGACCACCACCAAAAATACTTGCAAGTAATCGATGGGTTTCTTCTTCAGGAGAAAAACCAATCCAGTTTGGGTTAACATATCTAACCAAAATAAAGAAAAAAATGGGATAGAGTAACGTGGATAAAAATGTTTGAGCTGTAAAGGTTTTTCCTAGGAAGATTAAACCAACCAAGAATAATGACCAAGCTAGAATGGCGGTGGTAATATCCACTGGGATGTTAAACCAAGATAAAAAGACAATTGAA
>Ga0208787_1001084_pt1 | contig 12309 bp, 11 predicted proteins | sample Wag4_2014_7_11_FD_187362 | JGI IMG/M metagenome (GOLD analysis project Ga0208787, IMG submission 187362) | Fresh water microbial communities from Ohio, USA - Utica-2 Time Series HT 2014_7_11 (SPAdes) (version 2) | ecosystem: Environmental > Aquatic > Freshwater > Water tank | place: USA: Ohio... | reverse complement strand
CGACTGTTAGTTCTTTAGGAAGATCAAATGCCTTGCCGGTTAGCTCTTCGATGTTTACATCCTTGAAAGTTAGAACTCTAACGCTCTTCACGAAGCGGTCTGTTCTATAGATGTCCCAGACCCATACATCGCTCATGACTAGTTCAAAGTAAAAATCAGTGGCTGTGTCGATTCTCTTGAACTCAACTTCGTTCGCTAGATAAAGTCTGCGTTCAGTTTCAATGACGTACTTAAAGGTGTCAGCAACTGTTCTGTACTCGCGGAAGAGGGCTAGCTCTGCCTCGCGGTCATAATCGTCAAAATCGTTCTCGTCCATGTGGGTAAAAGTCTATCTCGCAAGAATCTTGGTTAGCCAACTTAGGCGATGAACTGGGGATGGCCCATGTTCCTTGAGAGCTGCAATGTGAGCCTCGGAGGCATAGCCCTTGTTTGAATCAAGCCCAAAGCTTGGGTGTTCCTGGTGAATCTCATGCATGAGCTTGTCTCTGGTTACCTTAGCCAATACAGATGCTGAGGCTACAGATACACAATCTCGGTCTGCCCTGGTCTTTACTGTTACTGGCATGCCTAAAGACTTAGCTCCTAGCCAGTTATGTGAACCATCAAGGATTAGCATGACTCCGTCTTTGGCTATAGCTTCTCTAAGCGCTGGGTCTCTGACCAGTTGTTCTAAAGCTCTAGTTCCAGCCAGGCTAAGTGCTTCAACAATTCCTCTGGTTTCAATCTCCTCAACTGTTGCCATGCCAACTGCCCAGCCACTAACCCAATTTGATACCAAAGGGTAAATCTCTTCACGAACTTTCTCAGAGATGAGTTTGCTGTCTTTGAGTTTCTCTGGCCAGCTCTGAAGATCTCTTTGGTTATCTAAAAGGGCTACGCCAACTGCCACTGGTCCAGCTATTGATCCTCTGCCAACTTCATCTATGCCGATTATGAATCGAGTTCCCGTTTCAAAAAACGAGTTCTCGAAACTAAGGCTTGGGTTTTGGGACGTCTTTGAAGACATTTGGGTAGTTATCTAACCAGGTGAAGTTTGTGAATGGCCATGAAATTACAAAGGCTCGTCCAACAACATAGTTCTTTGAAACAAAACCTTTACCAGGAGTGTCAGCGTGGTATCTAGAGTCCTCACTGTTACCTCTGTTGTCCCCCATTACCCAGAAAGAATCCTTAGGTACTGTGACATCAAATTCTGTGTTGGAAGGATTTGAGTCTTTAGCTAAGTAAGGCTCGATGATTGCTTTGCCATTTATGGTGATTCGGTTATCAACATCACAACAAACAACTCGGTCTCCACCTTTACCAATAACTCTCTTTACAAGATGTTGGTTGTTATCAGGAGTTGTTAGTCCAGCTACAGAAAGTATGAAGTCACCGACTTGGGCAAGTGGGTTGGTAATTGGTTTCTTTTCAATAGTGCCAAGCCAGCCACCTGGATCTTTGAAGACAACTACATCTCCTCGTTCCAAAGGAATGATGTCTGGAACTAGTTGGTTAACCATGATTCGATCGTTGATCTGCAAAGTATCAAACATTGAGCCAGATGGGATATAGAAAGTTCTAATCAGGAATGTCTTGATAAGAAAAGAGATTGCTAAAGCCGAGACAAGGATTACCAATGTGTCAATTACAAAGGCAAGCAGAACGTGCTTTGACTTTATCTTTCGTAGCTTCTCTCTAGAAGCTTTGAAAGGGCCTTTGATTGGCTTTTCAACTTTTTCTTTTTTAGCCATGATGGAAGGTTATTGCCCTTGCCTGTGAACTATCTAAGAACTAGTTAGCTGAAGTTGTGTTGTCGCGCTTCTCGCGGATCTTCGCCTTCTTACCACGCAGGTCGCGTAGGTAGTAAAGCTTCGCACGGCGAACAGCACCACGAGAGACAAGTTCAATCTTGTCGATAACTGGGGAGTGAATAGGGAAAGTTCTTTCAACACCAACCTGGAAAGTTACCTTACGAACGGTGAATGTCTCGCGGACACCTGAACCTGAACGACGGATAACAACACCCTGGAAAACCTGCACACGGCTGCGGTTACCTTCAATGATGTTTACGTGGACCTTTACGTTGTCTCCTACGCGGAATGCTGGGACATCGGCCTTTAGGTTTGGTAGATCTACTGAATCTAGAATTTGCATTTTTCTGCCTTCTGTTCTTGCCTGCAGGTCAATAACGGGTATTTGTTAGTTTCTTGGGTTTTGCTTGTTCCCTAATCTCCCCTGCGGCAGAGCTTTATTTAGGCAACCTATACATCTTGCCACAAAAAGCAAGGCTAAGCAACGCTAGCCCTCTAGAAGATCAGGTCTTACGGCCTTAGTTCTCTCCAAAGACTGCTCTTTACGCCATTTAGCTATCTCAGCGTGATTGCCACCTCTAAGTACCTCAGGAACATCCAGTCCTCGCCAAGAGGCTGGTTTTGTGTAACTTGGATACTCCAATAGACCATCTGAATGGGACTCTTCGGTAAGGCTCTCAGCATTACCGATAACACCTGGGATCAGACGAGCAATAGCTTCAATCATGGCTAGAGCTGCTACTTCCCCACCATTTAGGACGTAATCTCCAAGACTTACAAGTCTTACCTCCGCCTTATCTTTAGCCCAATCAAAGACCCTCTGGTCAATGCCTTCGTAGCGACCACAGGCAAAGACAATGTGTTCTTTAGCTGAAAGTTCTTGAGCGGTAGCTTGTTTGAACAGTTCTCCTGCAGGAGAAGGAACAATCAACACAGTTGAACCATCTGGGTTTAGTAACTCATCCAGTGCTTCACCCCAAGGTTCAGGCTTCATGAGCATGCCTGCTCCACCGCCATAAGGACTATCGTCAACAGTCTTGTGTTTGTCGTGCGTGTAATCACGAAGATCTACAGCCTTGAAATCAATTACCTTGTTCTCCTGAGCCTTACCCAATAGAGAGATATCTAGTGCTGAGAAATACTCAGGAAAGATTGTTACAGCCTGAATCTTCATTACTCAGATTCAATCTCTTCAAAAAGACCATTAGGTGGGGTTACAGTGACTGTCTTAGCTGCGATGTCCACCGAAGGAACAATAGCCTTCACGAAAGGAACCATGACTTCACGCTCATCTAAGGTAAGAACAATAAGCATGTCCTGGGCTGGGAAGTGTTCTACTCGGACTACAGATCCAACCTCAACACCATCACGAAGAACACTTAGTCCGACTAACTGTTGGTCATACCAAGCATCAGGTTCGGTTGGTAGTTCTTCAAGGTTTTGGTCAACCAAAAGAATGGCTTTGATTAGAGTTTCGGCTGCTTCTCTAGTTTCAATTCCCTCTAGGAATAAAACTGGCATGGCGTTATACATACGCATTTCTTTGACGGTAATTGACTTACCGTGCCATGGAGATGTTTCTGGAACTTGGAGTTCGAATGTTGCACCTGGAACAAAACGTTCGTTAGGGGTGTCGGTGTATAGCTCTAGCTTGATAGCACCTTTTAGGCCGTGGGCCTTTAATAACCGACCGACCCGAAGGGTGGTCTGCTTAGAAATTGTTATCTACTACGTCTACGCGCACCTTCTTGCCATCGGCAAGAGCGTTAATGATGGTGCGGAGGGCTTTGGCAGTGCGTCCGTTGCGCCCGATCACTCGGCCAAGGTCGTCAGGGTGAACGTGAATCTCTAACAAATCTCCACGATTAGTTGAGCGTTCAGTGACGTTGACATCCTCAGGATGATCAACAATACCTTTGACCAAGTGTTCGAGCGCAGCGGATAACACTTTATTAAGCCTCTTTGGTTTCTTCAGCTTCAGCAGGTGAACCCTCTGAAACTTCTTCAGCTGCAGCAACTTCTGCTGCAGCCTCTTCTACAACTTCAGCTGCTTCTGCTGCTACTTCTTCGGCTGCAACTTCTGCAACTACTTCAGCTGCTGCTTCTACAACGTCTTCTAGGTTGCCTTCAGCTACTGCTGCGTCAACAACTGCATCGACTACGTCTTCTGCAACCTTGTCAGCCTGCTTCTTAACAACAATCTCTTCACGAGGCTTTAGAACTGGCTTCTTCTTTGTGTCAGCTTCGAAAACTGCCTTAGGAATCTGAGGTAGGACGGTGTTCTTTGCAGATGCGTCACCCTTCGACTTCTGGTAGTCACCGGTTAGCTTTAGAAGAGCAAGTACCTGCTCGGTTGGTTGTGCACCAACACCTAGCCAGTACAGAGCACGCTCTGAGTTAACTTCAATGATTGATGGGTGGTTAGTTGGTACGTAACGACCGATCTCTTCGATAACGCGACCATCACGTGCTTTACGTGAATCTGCTACGACGATACGGTAGTGAGGCGTCTTCAGTTTTCCGAGACGCTTTAGGCGGATTTTTACAGCCACAATGCTCCTGTTTATGAATTGGGGCGAACAATCAACCGTGAGCGTGGGGGCACACTCGGTAGAAAAGCTCTAATGGGTTGCCCATTCAGCTTGGTTAGAGGGTCAAGCTGCAGGCAACCTCTCTATTGTGCCAGAAATAACTGGCCTGAGCAACCAACTACCCGCCTAAACCGAACGAAGATCCTGAATTTCCCTGCTTAGGAGGTTCAATACCCGCAATTTCAGCAGCACGTTTAGCTGGATTACCTGATTTACCCTTTTTGGCCTTGCCCTTGTTCTGCTTAGGCATAGCTGCCCTACCCATACCAGGAGGCATTCCAGGAATACCTGGGTTTCCACCCTTAGCCATGGTCTTCATCATCTTGGCTGCCTGTTCAAACCTGTTGACCAATGAGTTCACATCAGTAACTGTCATGCCAGAGCCCTTAGCAATACGAAGTCTTCTTGAACCATTGAGAATCTTTGGGTCTCTTCGCTCTTTAGGAGTCATAGCTCTGATAATTGCTTCGGTGTGTGCAATCTCTTTTTCATCGATGTTATCTAGCTGACCTTTTAGCTTTCCAGCTCCAGGCATCATCGCAAGCATGTTCTTGATGGAGCCCATCTTTTTGATCTGCTGCATCTGCTCTAGGAAGTCTTCAAGAGTGAAGGCATCTTTTGCCATCTTCTCTGCCATAACCATGGCTTCTTGTTCATCAAAAGACTTCTGAGCCTGCTCGATAAGGGTGAGAATGTCTCCCATGTCCAAAATACGAGATGCCATACGATCTGGGTAGAAAGGTTCAAAGGCATCCATGCCTTCACCAGTTGAACTAAACAGAATTGGTTTGCCAGTTACTTGAGCAACAGATAAAGCTGCACCACCACGAGCATCACCATCAAGCTTGGTTAGCACTACACCTGTGATGCCAACACCATCTTCAAATGCTTTGGCTACGTTTACTGCGTCTTGACCAATCATCGAGTCAATTACAAATAGAACTTCATCAGGATCAGTTGCTTTCCTGATGTCGTTTGCTTGCTTCATTAGTTCTTCATCAATGCCAAGACGACCTGCGGTGTCAACGATGACTACAGAGAACTGCTTCTGCTTAGCGTGCTTGATTGAGTCTTTAGCAACGTTTACTGGGTTGCCAGATCCGTTTCCTGCTTCAGGAGCGAAGACTGGAACACCAACACGTTCACCAATAACTTGAAGTTGGTTCACAGCATTAGGTCTTTGAAGGTCACAGGCAACAAGCAAAGGAGTTTGACCTTGCTCTTTGAGCCAAAGGGCTAACTTTCCAGCAAGGGTAGTTTTACCAGAACCCTGCAAACCAGCAAGCATGATTACAGTTGGCGGGTTCTTAGCAAACTGAATTCTTCTGGCTTCCCCACCCAAGATCACAATCAGTTCTTCTTGAACAATCTGCACTACCTGCTGAGCAGGGTTTAGAGCTTTAGAAACTTCATCGCCTAATGCTCTCTCTCGAACGGCAGCGATAAATGTCTTGACAACTTCAAGAGCAACGTCTGCTTCAAGCAGTGCTCTTCTGATTTCTCTGAGGGTTGAGTCGATGTCAGCAGCAGATAGCTTTCCCTTGGCACGAAGACCCTTAAACGTTTCAACTAAACGCTCTGAAAGATTTCCAAACATTACTTCTCACCTACTAACCCAATTGCAAATTCTTTAGCATCAAAGAAACCGAAGTCTTCGATACCTTCACCGACACCCACTAGTTTGACAGGAATATTCAACTGATCTTGGATGGCATAAACAATTCCACCCTTAGCACTGCCGTCTAGTTTGGTAAGAGCAATGCCTGTTACAGCAGCTACTTCTGTGAAGGCTTTAGCCTGGGTCATTGCGTTTTGACCTGTTGTTGAATCTAGAACCAAGAGAACTTCACTGATAGGCAACTGCTTTTCAATTACTCTTCTGATCTTGCCTAGCTCATCCATTAGACCCTGCTTGTTCTGCAAGCGTCCTGCTGTGTCAATAATCAAAACATCGCTGCCATTAGCAATGGCCTTTTCAACAGCCTCATAAGCAACAGCAGCCGGGTCTTGACCTTCAACAGTTGGCTTCACAATCTCTGAATTACTTCTTGTAGCCCAAGTCTCTAGCTGTTCAACGGCAGCTGCTCTAAAAGTATCCGCTGCACCTAGTGTGACCTTAGCTCCACCTTCAACCAGATAGTTGGATAGCTTTCCAATTGTTGTGGTCTTACCAGCACCATTTACTCCAACAACCAAGATCACATAAGGCTGTGCTCCTGAATCAAGATTCAGAGCAGCATCTGTTCTAGACATTTTCTCTGTAAGTAGCTCAGTTAGAACTGCCTTTAGTTCTGCTTCAGTCTTAGAGCCGTTCTTCTTAGCTCTTACCTTCACTGCAGCAACAATCTCTTCTGCTGCCTCTACCCCGAAGTCAGCCTGAATCAAAACATCTTCAAGATCATCTAGATTCTCGACATCAAACTTGATTCTTGAAAAAACAGCCTTGAAACCTTTACTTAGGTTTCTCTTAGGTAGTTCTACCTTTACAAGCTCAGTAGGTTCAGCAACAACTAGTTCTTCAATGATTGTTGGTTCTACTGGAGCTACGACTACTTCTTCGGCAATTACTTCAGCCTCTTGGACAATAACTTCTTCAACAGCTGGAGTGGCTGCTTTGTCCTTTTTACGCCAGAACATTAAGCCAGCCAAGATTAGTCTTCGCTAACTTCTAGACGTTGGCTAACAACAGCACTGATACCGTCTTGACGCATTGAAACACCATAGAGAGCATCAGCAATTTCCATTGTGCGCTTCTGGTGAGTAATGATTACAAGCTGAGATGACTTCTTTAGATCTAGGAAGATATCCAATAGACGTCCTAGGTTGGCATCATCAAGTGCAGCCTCAACCTCATCAAGAACATAGAACGGTGAAGGGCGTGCCTTGAAGATAGCAACTAGAAGTGCAAGGGCTGCAAGTGAACGCTCACCACCTGAGAGCAAGCTCAATCTTTCAATACGCTTACCTGCTGGCTTTACGTTAACTTCAAGACCAGTTGTGAGCATGTTGTCGTGATCGGTTAGGTAGATAGAACCAGTACCACCAGGGAAGAGAACCGGGAATACTTGCTCGAAAGCTTTCTTGGTATCTTCGAATGCTTCTTCGAAGATGGACTGCATCTTGCTGTCTAGTTCCTTGATGATATCCATCAAGTCCGCTCTTGTTTGAGTAAGGTCAGTTAGCTGTTCGGTTAGGAACTTGTGTCTTTGCTCAAGAGCTGCAAACTCTTCAAGAGCTAGTGGGTTTACTCGACCGAGACGTTCAAGTAATCTCTCTGCATCGTGCAGTCTCTTCTGCTGTTCAGCTTTAACGAAAGGCTTTGGATTCTCTGGGTTCTCAGGATCTGGAATTAACTGATCTGGTCCATACTCGGTAACCAAAACTTGCTGATCTAGTGCAAGGTCTTCATTTGCCTTAGAGACTAGGTTGGCTAGGTTCAGTCTCTTCTCGTGGTTAGAAAGTTCAATGTCGTGAACTGTTTGAGTAAGAGCAGACAATCTGTTCTGAACTGTTGAGGTTTCACCACGAAGACGAACTAGTTCTTCATTCTGGTTTCTTCTCTTGCTCTCAAGATCATGCAGAGCAAGCTTGGCAATCTGTGCAGACTTCTCGATTGCAGAAATAGCAACAGGAAGTAATTCAAGAACACTCTGGGCGGCTGCAAGTTGTCTAGCCTGAAGTTGGGCGGCTGCCTTAGAGCTTTCAATAGCATCAAGGGCATCGCCGATTTGAGCACGAAGAGATGCTGCTCTATCTGTTTCAACTCTTAGACGGTCTGTGGCAGAACCAAGTTCTACTCGAACATCTAGTTCAGCTTGTCTAGCGTTATCAAGAGCAAGGGCTAGATCTGCTCTAGCTGAAGTATCTAGGTTGGGACGCTCACGCTTAGAGAATTCAAGGTGGCTCGCAACTGCTAACTCAACTGCAGACTTAGCAACTGCAATACCTTCACGAGCGGTGTCAGCAACTCTTTCGAGACGAGCTCTTTCACCATCAAGGGCTTCAACCTGGACTCTTACACGCCCTAGCTTTTCAGCATGGGATGCAAGTTCTGCATCGTTCTTCTTAAGTTCTGCAAGGGCTCTTGCAGTCTGCTCTTTAGCAGTTGTTTCTTGTGACCGAGCAGTGTTTAGATCTGCTCTAAGTCTTTCAATGCTTTCGTTGACTGTTGCAAGCTTGGTCTCAGCACTGTCGCGTTCAGCAACTAGTTCAACCTTTGACGGCTGCTGACCAGAGCCACCTCTAATTACAGACTCAGTTAGAACATCGCCTTGCTTGGTAATAACAACAAGCTTTGAAACATTTGGTTGAGCAGAGTAGAGGTTACGAGCAGCCTGGATGTCATCAACGAGTACAACATTTACTAGGTTGGCAAGAATGCCTGCAGGGGCATCGACAACATCGACAGCATTTCTTGCTCCAGCAATAGCAGGAAGGTTAGTTGGCTTTGATTTGTTTTCAACATCAGCAACTACAAGCTCAACTCGACCACCGTTGTTGCTCTTTAGGTGCTCAATAGCATCAAGAGCATCTGATCTGTTGTCAGCAACGATTGCATCTGCAAGTGTGCCAAGTGCTGCTGAGATCGCTGCTTCATAACCAGAATCAATTCTCATGTGTGAGGCAACTAGACCTCTAATACCTTTTAGTCCTGCTGAATTTAGTTCAGTAGTTCCATCTTTTTGTTCAAGAGTTAGATTCAGGGCACTTCTCTTAGCAAGTAGTGAATCTCTTTCACGCTCTGCTGTGTGAAGTTCATCTCTAAGGGATTCAATCTTTGCTCCAAGAGCAGTTACTTCATTCTGAGCCTCTTCATAAGCCTGCTCAAATGAACTGTCCTTAGGCGATGCAAAACTCAACTCTGATTCCAGAGACTCAAAGCTTGAAACAGCAGCTTGGTGTCTTGAGTTAGCTTCAGCTAGAGCTTCTTCGTGACGAGAGAGTTCTTCTTGAGCAGAAACTAGCTTTGCCTTAGTTAGTTTTGCTTCGCTGTCTAGTCTGGCTAGTTCAACATCGAAAGCTGCAATCTCAGCACTCTTGGCCGCTGCCTGGTTGTCAAAGTTTTCTAGGATCGCTCTAGCTTCATCTCTGTGGAGTTCAGCATCTCTAAGTGCTCCACGAAGAGTTTCAACAGCGACAGTAAGTTCAACAACGCTCGAGTCTGCTGCTTTAGCATCTGCTTCAATAGCTGCTGGGTCTACCTGTGACGCTGTCAAAGTCTTTTGTGATGTGAGAAGTGCAACTCTCTGGTTAGCAATTGCCAACATGGTGCGGAACTTCTCAGTAACAGTGTCGAAAGAGAAGGCAAGTGATCTAGCAACTTCAACTTCGCTAGACATCTGCTGGTTCTCTAGTTCAGAAAGTCTTGAGTTGTTTTCATCTAGTTGCTGCTGCAGAATGTTGCGTTCAGCTTTTCTATCCGCTTCAGATTGAGATGTTTGATCCAAACCATTTAGCAAACCAACAACTTCAGCTGCCATAAGTCTTGCCTTAGCATCACGAACAACAGATGCAATACCTTGAGCTTGACGAGCTGTTTCAGCTTGCTGACTTAGAGGCTTGAGTTGTCTTCTAACTTCTCCCGCTAAGTCGTTTAGGCGAGTTAGGTTCCCCTGCATCGCTTCTAGCTTTCGCTCAGTCTTTTCTTTTCTTCTGCGGTGCTTCAAGATACCGGCAGCTTCTTCAATGAAGCCTCTACGCTCTTCAGGAGTTGCTCTTAGAACACCATCAAGCATTCCTTGACCCACGATGACGTGCATCTCACGGCCAAGACCGGTATCGCTTAGAAGTTCTTGAACATCAAGTAGTCGACAAGGCTCACCGTTAATCGCATACTCAGATCCACCATTTCTAAATAGTGTTCTTGAGATTGTGACTTCGGTGTAATCAATTGGTAGAGCACCATCGGTGTTATCAATTGTTAGAGAAACTTCTGCTCTACCCAGAGGGCCCTTAGTTGCGGTACCTGCGAAGATAACGTCTTCCATCTTGCCACCGCGAAGAGTCTTAGCTCCCTGCTCACCCATTACCCAGGCGAGTGCATCAACAACGTTAGATTTACCTGAACCGTTAGGTCCGACGACCGCGGTTACACCTTTTTCAAGGATGAAAGTCGTTGGATTCGCGAACGACTTAAAGCCCTTGAGTGTCAGGCTTTTCAGATGCAAAACGGTTCGCTTTCGTAGGAGGGCGTAAGGGCTAAATGCCCAAACTTAGGGGTCTTTATAAAAATTACCTTATCTGAGGGCCTCACTTGGCCGTAAAGCCATATTTGACCCCTGTTAGGGCTATTTATCGCCTAAGTCTTTGACAACTTGGGCAGAAATGGGACCCTCGGTTCATCCAGTTCTCCCGCTTGATAGCTCTGCCACATCTCTTACAAGGAAGCCCAGTCAGACCATAGGCATTGAGGCTAATGCTGAAATAACCTGATTCCCCATTGATGTTCTTGTATTGCTCATCAAAGCTGGTTCCCCCAGCCTCACAGGCATTAGCCAAGACAACCCGAACATGCTCTAAGAGTTCTTTAGCCTTTGGCTTAGACAGAGAGGCAGCTGGCTGGTCATAATGGATCTTGGCTAGCCAAAGAGATTCATCAGCGTAGATATTGCCAATACCGCTCAGAACTCCTTGATCTAAGAGAACTCTTTTGATGCCAGAGTTCTTCTTCTTGAACTTCTTCAAAACCTCATCAACGCTAAATGAAGGATCAAGTGGATCTCTAGATATATGAGCAATCTGATTAGGGATCATATTGAACCAAGATTCAGCAGAATGATCTGCTCCGCTAAAGCCACCAGGCATACCATCTTCGGTGGCCTGCATGACATCAATAGCTAAAGAACCAAAGATTCTCTGGTCAACAAATCTAAGTTCATACTTTTGACCATCTGATGCCTTCAGATAAATAGTCACTCGAGTAAGAGCATCAGGAGTGAAACCTGGAGTTCTAAGCAACATCTGACCGCTCATACCAAGATGACCAATTAGAGCTAGCTGCGGTTCGTTCTTCTTTTGATTTAGTGGCAGCCAGAGAAACTTTCCTCTACGAACAGCAGCCTGAATAGTTCTACCGGTAAGTGTTTCAACAAAGTCACCTGAAGATGCTGGATGCCTCTTCAGGCTTCTAACATCATGGATTTCAACTTTAGTTACTTTTGCTCCTGCAACAACTTCAGCAAGACCTGCTCTAACAGTTTCAACTTCTGGTAACTCAGGCATAACTAACCTCTAAGAGTTTTTAGTGCTGCTACAGCAGCCTGTGCTTCAGCAGCTTTGCGGGTGCGACCTGAGCCTTTAGAAATAGCAGCACCATCAACAATTACTTCTGCGAAGAAAGTTCTATCGTGATCAGGACCTTCATGAGTAATTTCAAAAGAAGCATCTGATTTACCAAGAGATTTAAGTAGTTCACTCAAAACAGTTCTAGGTTCTGAAGTTTCTAGAAGTTCATCTTCTGAACTTAGAAGAGGAAGAACTAGCGAATCAATGATTGTTTTAGCAGGTGCTAAACCACCAGACAAATAAGCTGCTCCAATGATTGCTTCAAAGGTGTCAGCAAGAATGTTTGTCTTGGTTTGTCCCCCGGTAGAAAGTTCACCTTTACCTAGGCGAACGAATTCTCCGAGACCAATTTGATTTGCTGCGATGGCTAGAGTCTTGGCAGAAACAGTTGCACTGCGTAAACGTGAAAGTGAACCTTCATCAAGATCTGGGTTCTCTGAATAAACATGTCCAGTTACAACAAAACCCAACACTGAATCGCCTAAAAACTCTAGGCGTTCGTTGTTGGGTATTTTGCCGTTCTCGTAAGCGTAAGAACTATGAGTTAGAGCTAACTCCAGTAGTTCCGCTTCAATACTTATGCCAAGTCTTTGAATAAGCGTGGCGTAGTTCAAGATGTGAACCGAAGTTTGGGCGTCTGC
>Ga0208787_1001083_pt1 | contig 12310 bp, 9 predicted proteins | sample Wag4_2014_7_11_FD_187362 | JGI IMG/M metagenome (GOLD analysis project Ga0208787, IMG submission 187362) | Fresh water microbial communities from Ohio, USA - Utica-2 Time Series HT 2014_7_11 (SPAdes) (version 2) | ecosystem: Environmental > Aquatic > Freshwater > Water tank | place: USA: Ohio... | reverse complement strand
TCCAGCTTAGGTCGGCAGTTTGCGCTTTTCCACCAGTGGTTCCTCGTAGCGTTTCGGCGAAGCGAACCAGGGCTTCCGTGGCATCGGGATGGCGGTTGAAAAGCACATCTTCTATTTTGGTTAGCAGTTCTTTCGGGATCGCTTCATACACCTCAATCATGCCCGCATTCACAATCCCCATGTCCATTCCTGCTTGAATGGCGTGGTATAAAAAGGCTGCATGCATGGCTTCCCGGACTACGTTGTTGCCGCGGAAGGAAAAGGAAAGATTGGATACTCCTCCTGAAATTTTGGCACCTGGGCAGCTGGCTTTTAGTTGTCGCGTAGCTTCGATGAAATTTATCGCGTAGGCATTGTGTTCTTCGATTCCAGTGGCAACCGCGAAAATATTGGGGTCAAAAATGATGTCCGAGGGGTCAAAACCTGCTTTATCCAAAAGTAGTTGATATGCTCTCTGGCAGATAGCTACTTTCCGCTCGATGGTATCTGCTTGTCCTATTTCATCAAAAGCCATTACCACCACGGCAGCGCCGTACCGCCTGCAAATGGTCGCCTGCCGCAAAAATTCGTCCTCTCCTTCTTTTAGTGAAATAGAATTGACAATACTTTTGCCTTGTAGACATTGAAGTCCCGCTTCGATGACTGAAAATTTGGAAGAATCGACCATTACAGGCACGCGTGCAATATCGGGTTCTGCTGCCAATAGGTCTAAAAAGGTAACCATGGCTTGCTCGGAATCCAATAAACCCTCGTCCATATTAACGTCAATCACTTGGGCTCCTCCTTCTACCTGCTGCCGAGCCACCGAAAGGGCTTCCGAGTACTGCTGTTCAAGAATTAATTTGGCGAATCGAGCAGAACCTGTGACGTTTGTTCGTTCTCCAATATTCACAAAATTCGTTTCCTCCCGAATGATCAATGGCTCAAGTCCAGCCAACATGGTGTACCCAAAGGCTTTCGGCTGTAGGGGCCTCGGTTTAATATCCCGTACATGGGAGGCGATGTCCAAGATGTGATCAGGGGTGGTTCCGCAACAGCCACCTACGATATTAACCAAGCCGGAACGGGCAAATTCCTCTATAAAATGGCACATTTCGTGAGGCGTTTGGTCGTATTCGCCCATTTCATTGGGCAGCCCAGCATTGGGGTAAGCGGAGATGTAGCAATCGGGTGCAATGATTGAAAGGGCTTCGATATGCGCACGCATCTCTTTGGCTCCAAGGGCGCAATTCAACCCCACAGAAAAGGGTCTCGCATGGCGTACTGAGATCCAAAAGGCTTCCGGTGTTTGCCCACTAAGGGTGCGCCCACTCGCATCCGTTATCGTACCAGAAATAAGAATTGGCCACTTTTTTTGCTTCTCCTCAAATACTTCATCAATTGCATATAAGGCTGCTTTGCAATTCAACGTATCAAAAATGGTCTCCACCAGAAGTAACTGGGCGCCTCCATCAAGTAAGCCACGAACTTGCTCCGCATACGCATTTTTTACTTCGGAAAAGGTGACCGCACGGTACCCTGGGTTGTTCACATCAGGGGAAAGCGAAAGGGTTTTATTCAATGGTCCGATAGCACCAGCCACAAAGCGAGGTTTATTTGGGTTTCGAGCGGTGTAGTCCTCCGCTGCCTTCCTGGCAATACGCGCTGCAGCTACGTTTAGCTCATAGGCCAAGTGCTCTAAATGGTAGTCGGCTTGTGCAATAGAGGTGCTGCTGAAGGTGTTCGTCTCAATAATATCAGCCCCGGCCTCTAAGTACTGTCGATGAATTTCTTCAATAAGGGCGGGCTGAGTAAGGCAAAGGAGGTCATTATTCCCCTTGACATCAAAGGGGTGATTGGATAGGCGACTGCCTCTAAAATCCTCTTCTGAAAGTTGGTGCCGCTGGATCATGGTGCCCATGGCGCCATCAATAACCAGTATCCGCTCTTGGACCGCAGCCGTTAGTTGTTCTAAAACAGGTTCTTGCATCTCTTGCATTATTGTATAACCACCTCTTCAATAAACCCATCCCCCATTTCACGGTTCATGAGTTCGATGATCTTTTCTTTAGAATAGGAAAGCTCCTGTTTGAGAGGAGCGGAGAGTATGGTGAGGTACAGTGTTTTTTTACGTACCGAAATTTCGGACGTGTAGGTGCTGATGGACTTGCCCATGCGCTCTCGCCAAATGGTTTGTACCCGCGTTTCATCTAGGCGCGATTTTAGTTTAAGCTCCTTCAGCATGGCCTCCAGAGCGTCTGCAATACTCACTTCATTATTCTTTCGCATGGTCGGTCGCAAAGGTACAAGTTAAGGCAGGGATCCTGGTTTTTTTTTAGTTTTTAGCACCAAAAAGGAAGGTAAATGATTTTTCTTGAACCTTTAAGCCGGCTTTCTTGTCTTCTAGCCGTGTGAAAACGCTCAAATATTCAAGTGGAACCGATTGGGTTTGCGCTTATTGCAGTACTTTTGCTGAAAATTTAGAAAAAAAATGTTGTACGATAGCAATCCAACCATTTCTGGGCTGAAAACAATGGATGAAACGCAGCAAGGAGCTGTGTTTTTCAAAGGAGAAGCAGAAATAAGCCCCACTCCGGGCCTTAAGCATTTCTATATAGAAAGTTATGGTTGTCAGATGAACTTTTCGGATTCCGAAATCGTTGCGTCCATCCTAGGGGAAGCGGGTTTTGCTCCTACCCGAAATATAGAAATTAGTGACTTGATCTTGATCAATACTTGTTCTATTCGGGAAAAGGCGGAGGAAACCGTTCGCAAGCGCTTACGTGTATTTGAGGAAATAAAAAAACACCGCCCCGGGACGATGGTTGGTGTCCTTGGCTGTATGGCTGAACGCCTTAAGAAAAAATGGCTGGAGGAAGAAAAACTGGTGGATCTAGTAGTCGGTCCGGATGCCTACCGCGATCTGCCCAATCTGATTGGTGGGGTAGAGGAGGGTAGTAAGATGGTGAATGTGTTGCTTTCTAGAGAAGAAACCTACTCGGATATCAGTCCAGTTCGATTGGAGACCAATGGAATCACGGCCTTTATCTCCATTATGAGAGGCTGTGATAACATGTGCTCCTTTTGCGTAGTGCCCTTCACACGTGGGCGGGAGCGCTCGCGCGATGCGTTTAGTGTGGTGGCGGAGGCCACAGAGTTGTACATTAAAGGATACAAGGAGGTTACCCTATTGGGGCAAAATGTAGACTCCTATAAATGGGAAAATCCGGAGACCAATGAGGTAACTGATTTTGCCGATTTGCTGGAGATGTGTGCTCGTATTCATCCGGATTTGCGCATTCGATTCAGCACCAGCCATCCCAAGGACATTACAGATAAAGTACTCCATACCATGGCTGCCCATGAAAATATCTGTAAATACATCCATTTACCCGTTCAATCGGGCAACTCTCGTGTCCTCGAAATGATGAACCGTACCTACGATCGCGAGTGGTACATGGAAAGGGTAGAGGCGATAAAGCGTATTATGCCGGATTGTGCAATTTCCAGCGATATTATTACCGGATTTTGTAGTGAAACAGAGGAAGAACACCAAGATACCTTATCAATGGTGGAATGGGTCGGCTTCTCCATGTCGTATATGTTTGCGTATTCGGAGCGCCCCGGAACCCTCGCTGCCCGCAAATACCCGGATGATATTCCCGAAGACGTGAAGAAGCGTCGATTAAATGAGGTAATTCGTTTGCAAAATGCAGTCAGCCTCCAACAAAACAAAAACGATATCGGTAAAACCTTCAAAGTGTTGGTGGAAGGCGACTCCAGAAAATCCGATCAGCAGTTTTTCGGACGAAATAGCCAAAACAAGGTTTGTGTATTCGACAAACTTCCTGGAGTGCAACCCGGAGATTATGTATGGGTAAAAGTGAAAGACGCCACTAGCGCTACGTTACTCGCTGAACAGGTGGCCGTCTAGTCGTTTATAATGAACACCTGGGAGATATTCCTGGGAGGCAATATCCAAAATAGCCTGAAAAGCGGTTGGGTATCGAAGAAAATCAGTAGCTCCCAACTCTAGCACTAGAATTGGGAGTTCTTTTTCCGTTCGGAAAAAATCGAGATACGCATCCTGAATCTCTTCCAAATAGCTTCCGGAAATATTTTGTTCCATCTCTCGACCGCGGGTTTTGATCTGCGCTAACAGCACGTCTACCGGCCGGTGCAAATAGAGGAGCAAATCTGGCTTCGGAAAGGAGCTGTTGAGCACCCCAAATAGCCGTTGAAATAGTCTAAATTCTGCCTCGTTTAAGTTGTTTTTAGCAAACAACAAGGTCTTCAAAAAGAAATAATCAGCAACCGTAGCGCTTGTAAACAGGTTGGGTTTGGCAAAATGCTCCTGTAGTTGTTTATGCCGTTCGGTCATAAAAAACAACTCCACCGGGAAGGCATAGCGCTCCGGTTGCTGGTAAAAAAACGGTAAAAACGGATTGTCCGTAAATTGCTCCAAAATAAGGGTGGAGGGAAATTGATCCGACAGCATCTTGCTGAGGGTCGTCTTCCCAGATCCTATACTTCCTTCAATAGCAATAAATCCGTACTTCTGAAAAGGATTCGACAAATCACTCATCTAACATGACTACGTCTGAGGGGTCGGTGGAATCCATGTACAATTGATCGATCGCTTTTCCAAGAACTGGGTGCTCCAACTCGGGAGCCAGCTCCATCATCGGAACTAAAATAAAATTGCGATTTGGAATCTCTGGATGGGGGATTTCAAGGCCTTTATCTCGGATGATTCGTTTTCCATAGAATAGAATATCGATATCCACCGTGCGGGGTCCCCATTTTTCCTTGCGGTCCCGACCTAGCTCCCGCTCAATTTTTGAAATCTCTTCCAACAAGGCCCTTGGCTCTAAACTGGTGTTCAACATCACCACCATATTGAGGAAAGGGCCCTGTTCTTTGTTACCCCACGGTTCGGTGTCGTACAAATGGCTTCTTCGAGCGATTTTTCCTACCCGCTTTTCAAGTAAACTGGCTGCTTGATACAAGTTTGCCCTCCGATTATCTAGGTTACTTCCTAGCGACAAATAAACGTTAATATATTTTTTGTGTAATGGCTGCATGTCAATGGAATAGCTGTTGAACCGCAAAGTTAGGAAACTACTACCGGCTAGCCATAAAAATCCTTATATTTGCGGCGCTTTTTCTAAAACAGCATCTAAAAGAATGAAAAATCTAGTAATTTTTACAATTATTGTAGGGTTCGCTGGACTTACTGCCTGCAGCGACGTGGATTCAAAATTAGTCCAACAGATGGAAGAAAGTGTCACTTCCGTAGAACAAGTGAAGCCAGTGGCAGAAAACCTTAACCAAGACTTAGAGCAATTGAAGGCTCGCTTAAGTAATGTGCCCGAGGAATCAAAAGTTGCCGCTGAACTGGCCGCTGGTCAATTTGCTGCTAAGATTGGTCGAATGATGGAGGAGTACAATAAAACACAAGAAGAAATTCTTCAACTAAAATCCAGTTACTCCGAAGGTAAAATCTCAAAAGAAGAGGCGGAGAAATATATGGCTGCGTTGAATGAACGGATCCAGAACTTTGAAAAAGGAATTGCCAAGGTTAAGGAGCGTATGAACGCAGATCCTGAGACGTTGATTCAGTTTGGCAATGAGGTAGCCAAAAACATGAATGTAAATACAAGTCAGCCTGTGTCTCAAGATGTTACAGGTGCACCAGATAAAGTAAGTGCCGACCAGCAGGCAGCCCCGAGAGCGGATGGACAGTCGTTAACGGCACCAGCTGGGATGAAAAAAGGCGGGAATTAACTTCAATAAAACCTAAAAAAAGGGGAAGCGCCAGTAGTGTGCTTCCCCCTTTTTATTATTCTTTGCCGTATTTCAAACAAATCGGACATTTTTCGCGCTGATGGCCACGAGCTGGACAATAGCTTCTGCCATAAAAAATAATCTGAAGGTGGAGCTTATTCCAAATCTCAGGCGGAAAAAGGGCTTTAAGATCTCGCTCTGTCTGTTGTACGTTCTTTCCTTCCGTTAGTCCCCAGCGAATGGCTAGGCGGTGGATGTGGGTATCCACCGGAAAGGCTGGATGACCAAATCCTTGTGACATAACTACAGATGCGGTCTTATGTCCTACCCCCGGAAGGGCCTCCAGAGCCTCCCACGATTCGGGTACCATCCCATTGTGTTCGGCAATCAATAGTTGCGAAAGCTCGTGAATGGCTTTGGATTTGGTGGGCGATAAGCCACAAGGCCTGATAATTTCCCGGATTTCTTCAACAGACAGTCGCACCATATCATAGGGGTTATCTGCTTTTTCAAACAAAAAAGGGGTTACCTCATTGACTCGGATATCGGTGCATTGAGCAGATAATAATACCGCTACCAACAAGGTATAATGGTCCTTGTGGTCGAGCGGAATGGGAGTTTCTGGAAATAATTCCTCCAAAATCGCCGCAATATCCGCTGCTTTTTCCTTTTTCTTTTTCGAAATCCGGGTCATATGTTAATGGCGGAAGTGGCGGAATCCTGTCATAACCATAGCCATATTTCGTTCATTGCAGGCATTAATACTATCTTGATCCTTGATAGATCCTCCTGGTTGAATGACGGCAGTAATACCGGCCTCGTGCGCAATTTCAACACAATCTGGGAAAGGGAAAAAGGCATCGGAGGCCATGACCGCACCTTGTAAATCAAAGCCAAAGGCTTTGGCTTTCGCGATGGCTTGCTTAAGAGCGTCTACGCGGGAAGGTTGGCCACAGCCCATTCCAATCAACTGCCGGTCTTTTATTAAGGCAATGCCGTTGGATTTGAGGTGCTTGACGCACTTAACCGCAAAAATAAGTTCGCCTACTTCTTGAGGCGTAGGAGGGCGGTTGGTGACCGGTTTTAAGTCGGCCTCCGTTTCGGTTTTTAGATCGGTATCCTGCTCCACCACACCGTTTAGAAGGGAGCGGAAACTGCGTTTTTTTAGGTCAAATGACTTTATTTTTAGCAAAATGCGTTGCTCTTTCTTCGTTAGAAGTTCCAGAGCGGCTGGTTCAAAATCAGGGGCAATCAGCACTTCATAAAATAGCTTATTTATCTCTTGCGCTGTTGCCAAATCCACGGTACTATTACAAATAAATATCCCACCAAATGCAGAAACGGGATCGCAGGCGAGGGCAGCATCCCAAGCTTCTTTTAAGGTGTGTCGGCGCGCCACCCCACAAGCATTGGTGTGTTTAAGAATCGCAAAACACGGTTTTCCTACTTGAAATTCCCGCATCAACTGCACCGCTGCATCGATGTCAACGAGGTTGTTGTAGGAAATGGCTTTTCCTCCAAATTTATCAAAAATTGCATCAAAATCTCCGAAAAACACACCGGATTGGTGAGGGTTCTCGCCGTACCGAAGTATATCCGAACGGTGGATGGAATATTTGAAGGAAATATCCGTAGTACCCTCGTTGAACCAGTTGAAAATGGCAATGTCATAATTGGAGGTCACTTTAAATGCTCTTCTGGCCAACTCCCGGCGATCGAACTCGGTAATCACCCCGTTGCCTGCATTTAATTGATCTAAAAAGAGCTTGTACTCTTCCTTGGAGGCAACAATCGCTACATCCTTGTAATTTTTGGCAGCAGCGCGGATTAAAGAAACACCACCAATATCTATTTTTTCAATAATTTCTCGCTCTTCCTGGGTAGCGGCTACTGTGTCCTCAAAGGGATATAAATCCACAATTACGCAATCAATCACCGGGATTTCATATTGCTCCAACTGGTTCAAATGGTTCTCTTCCCTACGCGCTAAAATTCCTCCAAAAATAGCTGGATGTAGGGTTTTTACCCGTCCATCCAATATACTTGGGTACCCGGTCAAACTTTCAACTGGAATGACGGGGATTCCTTTTTTTTCAATGTACGATTGGGTACCTCCAGTGCTATACAGTTGAACGCCGAGCTCGTGAAGACGATGAATAATGGGGTCTATTCCATCTTTGGAGTAGACGGAAATTAATGCGGAACGAATCATTATAGGTTGTTGTATGGTGCATCTTTCAAAACAGATGCGGAAAAGTAAATAAGTTGTTCCTTTCCTGAGGGAAGGGTAGTTGAAGGCCGCAAAATTACTGGTAAGCAGGAGGATCGCCAAGTAAAAGCACCAGAATGTACGATCTACTTTAAAAATGCCTGAATGGGCACCCAGCCTATCCTAGTTGGACGGCGATGGGAGTGCTCATCTGGATTCATGTTTTTGAACCAATTTGTCCAAGGCTTCCCAGGTAGACCGTCTTTGTTCTTTTCGTTGCAGGACGCTGGGTGGGGCAGCTCGTTGAGTGCAGTGGAGCTGTGAACAACGTTCACAAGTCACGTTCACATTGGTTCTAGGGATGGCAGGATCTTCAAGAAATTGAATGGTTTTTCTAGAGTGCTCATCCAGAAGGATCCCTAAATATACGCTTGTATTTTTTCTGCCTGTGGCACCTTGCTGGGTCACTGATAAACATAGATACTCTTCACCACTTTCTAAAAAGGTGGCTCTTTGCAGGCCTGCAAGTACGGTAGTGGTTGGTTCCTCTTTGGTCAGCTGCTCTAATTGTTGAAGGGCCAGCCACCTCCTGCAATAGTGCTCATTAAGGCCAGAGGCATGGGGCTGGTGTCTTCGGTTCAGCTGTAGCTCTTTCTCGATTTCAAAATGGCTTGTTTCAGGATAATGAGCGATCTTGAAAAAGAAGATTTTATGGAGGTTAAACGCGGGAGAAAGTACGTTGAAACGTTGAAAAAGAACTGCTGGACTAACATTAAGTTGCTGTAGAAGTGTAAGAAAGGCGGTACGATCCCACTGTTTTTCTTGAAATAGCCGCTTCAGTTGCTCTGTGAAGTAACCGCGGTTTATTAAAATACAACCAGCAAAATAAGATGCTTTGAAATTATTCAAAACCTCTTCAAACGAGTGGAATTTTAACAGGCTTGAGCTGGATGGACGTTCCTTTAATTGCAGGGCATTAAAACCAATTTCTTTGGCTAGTTGAAATAAACGCTGCTGTTTGGATAAGTCGGGTCGCAGCAACAACAGCTTTTTACTTGCAATAAATACTGAACGAAGGCCTGCCAGTGGGGGATTGTCCAAAAAATTCTCCGACTGGAGGGTATATCCGTATGATTGTTGGAGGAGTTGCTCTAGATGGGAGGGTTCTAAGCCACCTCGGGTTGGGAGCTGGTGAACGTGGATAAAAGCATCCGCTGCCTGCTCAAGTTCCTCAAAATAATTCATGTGGAGTTCTTGGTAGGCACGCAAGGAGGCTAAGAAAAAGTGTTCGTCTCGTAGGGCGTAATTGCGAGCAAGATCTAGCAATGCCGAAATAAATGCATTGACACGATCGGGGGCCTTGGCGATAATTTCAACAACCTCCGACAATTGGATGCCAAAGAGATCAAGAGGCAGCTCGTTCAAAAAGTTGGACTGCAGAAGTTCACCCAATGGAGCAAATTGCTTGGTGAGCTCCGGTTGGGAGAGCGCCTCTGCTCGAACATCAAAAGCTAGAGCCAGTTTTTGCCGATTCTCTTCTTTTGGGTATTTTTTTCCCTTTTCAATTTCATTTAAGTAGGATACGGAAATTCCAGATCGTTTACTCAATTCATCGAAGTTCCAGCCCTTTTCCTGTCGAAATTGCCGAATTTTCAAACCAAAAATAATACGCTCCTGGTGACTAGCCATCCCTTGCTTCGGTAGGTTTAAAACCTGGGACAGGTTACTTTTGACCGACGCTTCTCTGGGTGGAAATACGTAAGGGAAAGCTCAAAAGCACCTCTGGAGTTGTTGACAGCAGCTAAAGAAGAAACCGTTAAATCATAGCTTGCCCCTAAGATCCAGCGATTGCGCTCCATCATCGCCACAATCGTGAGGGCGTCTGCTTGAAGGCCTTGGTCGAGTTTGTTTCCGAACCGAAGCCAAGCCCCCGCTCGTAGAGCTAGTTCGTCCAAGTCATTATTGGAGTACCGGACATTCATTCCAAGATCGGTCTCAAATGCAGGACCTTGTTTCATGACTTGAACCCCAGGTAGTAGGCTAAATACGTCCGAAAGAGGCAATTGACCCCCAAAATGACCAGACCAGCGGCGGTAAAGCGTAAAATTATTGGTCTGCATCAAGGAGATTTTGGGTTCATTTAAATGATGACCTGCCGCTCCCAAATAAAAGAATCCACCATTTTCCAATACCGCATACCACATCAATCCGGCATTAAAGTCAGAAAAAAGTGGGGTGTTTCCGTTGCCGCTCGCCTCTCCAGAACCGGCGTTGAAATCAGGTTGTTCGGTACTGTTATCGAATTGCCGACTGAACCAAAGTCGGCCCCAATCAATTGAATTTTGACCAAATCCGTATTGAGCGCCTGCAGATAGATAGTGTTCTGTTTTGTTGCGTCCCCCCGATAGTTGCTTGAGGAAGGCAAAACCAAGATGTACCTTATTTTGCTGGTAGCGCGCTGTTCCTGCTTCATCATGCAGGGCTCCAATGCCGAAGGCCATGTAATCGTCAGAGGCAGTTGCTCTTCGATATTCTCCTGCTACCGAATAAGTACGAAAAGGTGTATTGTTTAAGATACTATTCCACTGATCACGGTAATTCACGGTGGTCCGCCATTCGCCATTGAATATCCCTGTCATGGCAGGATTCAGGTTATAAGGTGAGGCATAATATTGTGAAAAACGGGGATCTTGCGCTGTCAAGCCCTGCGCAGAGCAGAGAAGCAGGAACAAAGCAAGTAGCGTGTACAGTTTTTGCATTGGAAGCGGATTAGATCTACCGACAAATGTAAGGCTTACCATGGATAATTCCGTTTATCCGTTTAAACTTTTTCCTAGACACTAGAATGGTGCGCCAATAAAAAAGCCAGGAGTGGTATTCAAATTCCACTCCCGGCGAGTCAGGTTTTGTACGCGTAATGCTTATTTTTTCTTTTTTTGAACCAGCTTCATTTCTTGGATTAGATGGCTGGCCCCTGCATATTTATCAATGATGAACAAAATATATCGGATATCAACCATTATGTTTCGACAGATAGCCGCATCGTAATAGACATCGCTCATCGTTCCCTCCCAGACACGGTCGAAGTTCAGTCCGACTAAATTTCCACGCGCGTCCAAGGCTGGAGAGCCAGAATTGCCCCCAGTCGTATGGTTGGAGCCTAAAAAAGCAACGGGCATTTTTCCTTCTTTGGTGGCGTAGGTGCCATAGTCTTTTGCTTCGTACAACTCCCGAAGTCGTTGGGGAACATCAAATTCATAATCACCGGGAACGTATTTTTCCATCACACCATCGAGATAGGTTCGAGAATCATACGAGATTCCATCCTTAGGTTTGAATCCTTTTACTTGGCCATAGGTAAGACGGAGGGTACTATTTGCGTCGGGGAAGAATCGTTTTTCAGTAAAGACCTCCATTTGAGCAGCCATGTATTGCCGTTGCATGGCGTTAATGACAGGTTGGAGTTCTCTAATTTTTGGAGCAACCTTCGAATCGTAGTCGGTGAATACGGCGTTCCAGAAAACGACGGCGGGATCTTTTTCTAGTGCTTGCGCAAGTTCTCCGGGTGTTTTTTCGAAGAGTGCCATGAGTTGCGACTCATTTGCCAATAGGCTATTTTGAAAGAGGTTTTTGGCAAAATTGGAGGCAGTTCCGTGGGTTTGGATAGCCTGTTTTGCTGTATTACCTCCCCATTCGGCGGGAATTTTTTCCGCGTACAATCCAACCAATGCAGCAAACACTTCCTCATCGACGGCGGGTTTATAATTTTTGAAAAAATCGAGGAGTTGGGCTTTGTTGCTACTTATTTTTGAGGCGAATCCTGGCGTTCCTTGCTCTTTGAATGATTTAATCCAAGAATTAAGGCTTGCGACCTGTGCCATTAGTTCACAATTACGCACAAAAACCTCCATAAAGTAGTCGCGGGTGACGGCATACGGTTCCATCTCTTTGTAATGCATTTCCATGCGATCGAGTAGGTTTCCGTATTTATAATTCCAATCTATATTTTTTTTGACACGGGTAGAGAATTCTATTTCTTGTTCCCGTTTTTTTTCCGCGGCTTTGTAGGTTTGAAGTCCTTGTGCCTCACCAATCCATTTTTTCCAGGCATTGGCCATTCTTGCTTGTTTGGCGACATATGCTATTTTGACCGAAGGGTCCTTACGCATGTGGGCATCCAGTATTTTTAATGCTTTATCGCGCACCTCAATCCTTGCAGGGTTCAGGGATTGTGCGATCTGTTTCACTGCAAAGGAAGGGAGGTATTCGGTCGTGCGGCCCGGAAAACCATAGACCATGGTAAAGTCGCCCTCTTGAGCACCTTCTGCAGCGATC
>Ga0208787_1001080_pt1 | contig 12318 bp, 11 predicted proteins | sample Wag4_2014_7_11_FD_187362 | JGI IMG/M metagenome (GOLD analysis project Ga0208787, IMG submission 187362) | Fresh water microbial communities from Ohio, USA - Utica-2 Time Series HT 2014_7_11 (SPAdes) (version 2) | ecosystem: Environmental > Aquatic > Freshwater > Water tank | place: USA: Ohio... | reverse complement strand
GCCCACCCTTCGGGAACGCGTCCCTTGCGCGCTTCAGCCTTCCGCCCTCGGGCACACGAGTACCGGCAGCGCCATGTGCTTGAGCAGGGTCTTTGCCACACTGGGTTCAAACAAGCGGCTCAACCAGCCCCGGTGCCGCGGCGCCACCACGAGCACATCGAATCCCCCTTCACCCAACCGCTGCTCCACTGCTTCCGCGACATCCCCGTACCGCACGAATTCAAACGCCATGTCCGGCGCGTTTTCCACCGCCCTCGCCCGCTGTTGAAACGCTTCGAGGTGCGCCCGTTCGTGCAACGTGGCTTCTTTGCCGTCCGCCACGTGCATGAACGTCACGTGCAGGTCGTCCGGCACCACGGACCAGTCCCGGATTTTCTCGGCTGTCGTCTCATCGCCTTCTTGAAAATCGGTCGCAAACAGGGCGTTGTGGAACTCCGCCACCCGGTCAGATGTCGGCAACACGAGCACCGGGTGGGTGGTACGTTGGGCCACTTCGGAGGATACCGAGCCGAAGAACAGGCGCTCGATGCCCGATGCGCCGTGCGATCCGAGAATGGTCAAATCCGGTTTGCGCGATTCCATTTCGGCGAGAATCGCGTCCGCGCCGAGCCCGGCCACGCACACCGCTTCACACGGCACCGCAAGCAGCGCATTCACCGTGTTCTCCAGTCCCGCCAGGGCCTTCCGCGTATCCGACTCGATGCGTCCGTGGTAGGCTTCGATGGCAGCGAAAGCCAAATCTGCCGGAGGCGGAGGCAAATGGTACGCCGCAAACAGCACCACCTTCGCTTGCGGTGTGCGGTTTGCAAGGGCCACAGCATACCGCACAGCGGTCATCGAACCGTCGGAAAAATCAGTGGGGACAAGAAATTGCTTCATCGGGCGGAGGGGTGCGTTGTGCGCTACAAAAGTGCTGCGGAACCCCGCGCCTTTCGGTGACCGAGGTCATCTTTCTGTTCAACTTTTTATTAAATCATCTTCCGGCCTCCCTGGTCCTTCGCCTCCCCTTTCCGACCTTGTCCCCATGAACTCGGGTCTCGCGCGCAAGCACACCGTCGTGGTGGCGGCGGTCATCTCTGCCGGTCGCGAGGTCCTCTGCGTCCAGCGTCCTCCCCACACCCGCGATTACATCTCGTCGAAATGGGAATTCCCTGGGGGCAAGGTGGAGCCTGGAGAGTCCTATGCCGCAGCCCTCGTGAGGGAAATCTACGAAGAACTCGCCCTCTTGATCGCCGTCCACGACCCCATCACCACGGTCACCCACGCCTATCCGGACTTTGATCTGACCATGCACGTTTACGCCTGCACAACGGTCGCACCGGAAGCCTTGGAATTGCGGGAACACCAGTCCCACGTTTGGCTCCGGCCGGACGACGCAGCCTTCGCGGCGCTGGACTGGGCCGCGGCGGACGTGCCTGTGGTGGAACACATTAAGTTCCATGCGTTCGCCGGGCGTTGATTTGTTCAAAAATCAAAGGCGCTTGAAGGCGCTTTTCTTGAACGAAAAGGCCAAATTCGTGACATGGCAAGGATGCGCGTGGTCGAGTTATTCGCCGGGGTAGGGGGCTTCCGTCTCGGCCTCGAGGGTTGGAAGGGCAAGTCTGCCACATCAGGCTACACCCGGCCATTGCGAGATGCTGAAGATGAGGGATTTGAGGTGGTTTGGAGCAACCAGTGGGAGCCATCAACGAAACGGCAGCATGCGAACGAAGTGTACTCTGCTCGGTGGCAAGAGGGTCAGCATGAAGGAGCGGATATCTGTTCAGTTCCGACGGAGTCGATACCGGACCACGATGTGCTCGTGGGAGGTTTTCCATGCCAAGATTACTCCGTAGCAACCACCTTAAAGAACTCGAAGGGATTGCAGGGAAAGAAGGGGGTGCTGTGGTGGCAAATCGAACGAATCCTGCGTGAAAAGGGTGATTCGGCTCCTTCCTATCTGATGTTCGAAAATGTGGATCGCTTGCTGCAATCGCCATCCGGTCAGCGCGGAAGGGATTTCGCAGTCATGCTCGCATCCTTGGCAGACCTCGGTTATGCAGTCGAATGGAGGGTGATCAATGCCGCTGATTACGGTATGCCCCAACGGAGACGGCGCATTTTCTTCATGGGGTATAAGGTGGGCACTTCGATGCATGCGTTTACGCAACAGTTTCCCGAAGAGTCGTTGACCTCTGGTGTACTGGCCCAGGCTTTTCCTGTTGCACCTTTGGTTCAAGGGGCAATCAGCGAAGGAGTGTTGAAGGGTGACCTCGCCGAGATTTCCCAGAGCTTCGGTAAACAAGGCTCGGACCTTGATTCCCCTCGATTTCAGGAGGCCGGGGTTTTGGTGGGACGCTCTTATTTCACTGCACGAGTTTACCCTGAATACGAGGGGAGACGTGTTGTTTTAGGCGATGTGTTGGTGCCGATTTCCGACGTTCCTGATGCATTCCGGATAGACGCGGAAGATCTGAGCAATTGGCAATACCTCAAAGGTGCGAAGCGTGAATCGCGGACAAACGCCACGTTAGGCTACACCTATGTATTCAGCGAAGGGGCACTGGCCTTTCCAGACCCCACTGACCGGCCTTCACGAACGGTAATCACAGGCGAGGGGGGGGCGTCTCCTTCGCGAACGAAGCATGTCGTTCTGCAGGAAGGAGTCTACCGACGGTTGATTCCCCAGGAGCTTGAACGCTTGAATATGTTTCCTGATGGACATACAGAATCGCCCGGCGTTACCGACAGCAAACGCGCCTTTTTTATGGGAAATGCGCTCGTGGTCGGTGCCATTGAAAAGATGGGAAACGCGCTACTTGGGTGTATTTCCAAGCGATCGTTGGACGAGTTGACCGATGAATCGGGCGTTCAACCAAAAACTCTGCTTCGTAATCGCCGGCCCAAGACTGCAGTCGGTGTCTAAGGCATTCCGGCCATGGGGTCGAAGGTGAATTCGTGATGTTTCTGAGGCGGCGAGCAGTTTGAACGGGCCGGTAGCATCGGATGATTGGTTCGCTTGAATGGTCTCCATGCGCGAGCAGGCAATGGCGAATTCGTGGTCCATGGCTTCGACATCGGATGTATCCGGAGACCAAAAGAAGGGCGTTCCAAGTGTGGCTTCAGCATAACTCTGTCGACCGGTTCTGTAGACAGGTATGAACAAAATTTCTTGCAGCCATTCCGAGAGTTGACTTGCCTCGAAACGACCTTCTGCGAGAATCTCGGCCAAGGGTTGATGAGGAAAGCTGATGGACTCTTTGACCCTATTTGTCAATGGACAAATGGGAAACACCCGAATCCGAATTCCGAGTGCTTCAAACTCACGGATTGCTTTCGTGCCCTCTTCAAATCCGAGGATTTTTCGAACGAATCCAGAGCTGGCCGCCTTGCCGGACTTGAGTTCAACACCATACTGAACTGCAATCTGGGAAAGCGATTTCCCGGTCAGTGGAATCAATCGACTTCGTAAAAATTCCCGTGGATGCATCTGTGGATTGAACGCAGGGGCGGACGTAAGCGTATCAAACGCATTGGGTTGGAGCACTTCGCGCCACAGTACTCCCGTATAACTTGGTTTGAGGCTGAAGGCTCTGCGTTTGGCGGGTTCCGAATTATAAGGTTGAGACAGGAAATCCCGACCACCCCCCACTCCTGTGGTACTTGCAGCGAGCAGGCCTGTCAAACTTTCAGAAAGCTCATGGGCTCGCCCTTCCACGACTAGATCGCGTATCACATGCCAGTCTTGGGCAAGAAGCTCTGCATCCCCTAACCACCGCTCAGACTGAAGGTCAAAAAGCACGTGTCCCAAAATCCTACCTGAAAGTCGATCCTCCGCCTCATGTTCAAAGAACACAAGCACCATGCGGTTGAGCTTTCGGTAGCAATGCGATGTGGTCCAGTCCTCTTTTACAATGGAATAGAAATCGAGGGAACACACCTTTGTCCTTTCCTTGACCTGAGATGTCGACCGTCCTTTCTTGACTGGAACAGCTTTAATCTCGACGCCCACACCTTCGAGGTCAGGTAGAGGAGAGGAATTCTTCCGCACACCGAACCCAGCTTCCTCGATGAGATGACCGATGGACCCTTTGGTCAACGCATCACTTGCCCAGCCCTCTGAATCAGCAAGTTCGCGCAACGACATGCCGCTGATTTGCTTGCAACGGAGCACAACATCGTCCAGAGTCAAATACATGGAGACGGGTTAATTGAATCCAAGCAAGATCGCATCTACGAGCGATAATGCCGTCTTCAATAGCAAACTACTGCCCGTCACAAACACATTTCACACCCCGCAATCAGAACGGGTAGCCGCCGGATTCGATGAGGCGGAGGGCGATGCGTTGGCGGGCTTCTTTCGTGTTGAAGTCCGCCGTTTTTGTGAAACGCTTGAGGCCCATCAGCATCATTTTCAGCTCGTCGCCGGTGGCGAAGCCGAGCAGCGCTTCCTTGCCGGCACTGTGGATCCACTCGGCGGCTTCGTACGTGTACACGCGGAGCATATCGATTTCGTGGGCGACCGCTTCGTGCGAGCCGCGCATGCCAGCGAGCTTTTGCACCCGAAGCGCCGTCGATTCAGCCGTGTACGTGAAGATGGCCATGTCGGCGATGCCCATGAGGACTTCCTGCTCCTTCGCGAGGCTCATCATGAGCTTTTGGGCCGCCGCTCCTGCCACCAGCAGGACTGCTTTCTTGAACCCGCGCACGTAGCCCAAGTGCTCCTCGAAGACATCGCTCGCGGCGCCCGCCAAATCCGGAATCCCCGTAATCTCCTGTGCCACAGCCATCGCCGGAGTCATCAGGTCCATCTCGCCGCGCATGGCCTTGCGCAGGATCATGTCGACCGTCAGCATCCGGTTGATCTCGTTCGTGCCTTCGAAGATGCGGTTGATGCGCGCATCCCGGAACGCCCGTTCGGCGCGGGTTTCCGCACTGTACCCCATCCCGCCGTGCACCTGGACGGATTCGTCCACCACGTAGTCGAGCACCTCGGAACCGAGCACCTTCATCATGGCGCATTCCGGCGCAAAGTCCGCGATGCCGCGCAAGGTGGCTTCGCCGTGGGCCACGCCTTCCGCCTTGAGGGCGAGGATGGCATCTTCGATGTTTTGGGTCGCCCGGTAGATCGCGGATTCACAGGTGTACAGCCGGATTGCTGCTTCGGCGAGCTTGTACCGGATGGCCCCGTACTTCGCGATGGGCCGCCCAAACTGCTCACGCGCATTCGCGTACACCACCGTCGCCGCCAGCGCCTCCTTGCCCGCTCCGAGCACCGCGCCACCGAGCTTGATCCGCCCGATGTTCAGGATGTTGACGGCGATTTTGAAGCCCTTTTGCCGCTCGTAAAGCAGGTTTTCGACCGGGACGAGAACGTCGTTGAAGAAGATTTGGCGGGTCGAAGACCCCTTGATTCCCATCTTCTTCTCCTCCGGATTCTTCGTAATGCCCGGGCTGTGGCCGTCGACGATGAAGGCGGTCAAATTTTCGTCCGCATCGATCTTCGCGAACACGATCATGACGTCCGCGAAGCCGCCGTTCGTGATCCACATCTTTTGGCCATTCAACACATAATGCGTGCCTTCTGCGTTCAGCGTCGCGCGCGTCTTGCCGCTGTTCGCGTCCGATCCCGCCCCCGGTTCCGTCAGGCAATAGCACCCCTTGAGCGCGCCGCTGGCCAAACCGGGAATCCACTTTGCCTTCTGCGCCTCGTTCCCGTAGTAGAGGATGGGCAACGTCCCGATTCCGGTATGGGCACTGAAACTCACGCTGTACGAATGCGCGCCCCCGATGGCCTCAGTGATGAGCATCGTCGTCTTGAAGTCGAGTCCCATCCCGCCGAGCTCCTCGGGTACCGAACTCCCCAGCAGGCCCAACTCGCCCGCCTCCTCCATGAGCCGAGGCACCAGCCCTTCTTCCTGGTCGTCAATCCTATCCAGCACGGGCACGACCTTTTTCTCGACAAACTCGAGGGTCATGGCCTTCATCATGAGCTGCTCTTCCGTCCACTCTTCGGGAATGAAGATGTCAGCACTCGAGACGTCGCGGATCAGGAATTCTCCGCCGGAGATGGGGTGGGGCATGGTGGTGGAGTTTTAGTTTTAGTTTGAGTTTTAGTTTTCAGTTTGCAGTTGAGAGTTTTCAGTTTGCAGTTTGGGAGTGGTGTACGGAAGTTGGCTCGGCAGAGTTCGTCCTCGACCTCAACCTCGTCCTCAACCTCATACCAGCTCAAAGATCCCGGCGGCACCTTGGCCCGTTCCGACACACATGGTGACGGCGCCGTAGCGGCCGCCGGTGCGGCGCAGTTCGTGGAGAAGTTGGACCGTGAGTTTCGTGCCGGTGCAGCCGAGGGGATGGCCGAGGGCAATGGCGCCGCCGTTCGGATTCACGCGGGCCGGATCGAGACCGAGGTGGCGCACGATGGCCACCGACTGCGAGGCAAACGCCTCGTTGAGTTCGATGGTGCTGAGGTCCGCGAGCGAGATGCCGGAGCGGCGCACCGCTTCGGGCAGGGCATGGATGGGACCGACCCCCATGATGCGCGGGGCGAGACCGCTGACGTGGTAGCCCGCGAACCGCGCGAGCGGGGTGGCGCCGAGTTCGGTGAGGAAGCGCTCGGAGACGACGAGGACGAAGGCGGCCCCGTCGGAGGTTTGGGAGCTGTTGCCGGCGGTGACTGAGCCGGTGGCGGCGAAGACCGGCTTGAGCCGGGCGAGGCCTTCGGCCGAGGTGTCGCGGCGGACGCCCTCGTCGGTGTCGACCGTGGTGGTGCGGACCTGGCGCGTTTCATTCGCATCGAGGTAGACCTCCTCGACCTGGATGGGAGCGATGCCCGGGCGGAAGTGGCCGGCATCGATGGCGGCTGCGGCGCGGCGGTGGCTCTCGAGGGCGAAGGCGTCCTGGTCTTCTCGGCTGACGTTGAACTCCTGGGCTACGGCCTCGGCCGTGAGGCCCATTCCCCAGTACCAGTCCGGATGGGACCGGGCGACCCGGGCATTCGGGGTAATGCGCCATCCGCCAAACGGGATGGGCGTCATGGTTTCGATGCCGCCTGCCAGGATGCAGTCGGCCATGCCGGCCGCGATTTTTGCCGAGGCGATGGCAATGGTCTCGAGGCCCGAGGCGCAGTAGCGGTTCACCGTCATACCCGGCACCTTGTCCGTGTCGAGGCCCATCAGGCTGACCATGCGGCCCAGGTTGAGGCCTTGTTCTGCTTCCGGCGTGGCGTTGCCGACGATGACGTCGTCGATGCGGGCGGGATCGAGGGCCGGGAAGTCCGCTAAGAGGCGACGGACCACCTGTTCGCCGAGGTCGTCCGGGCGCAGGGTGCGGAAGGCGCCCCGTCCGCTGCGGCCGACGGCACTGCGGTATCCACCGATGATGTATGCGTTCATGGGAATCAGTTGCGGAGGATTTTACCGGACTGGATGAGGGACTGCATGCGTTCGAGGGTTTTGCGCTGCATGCAGAGTTCGACGAAGGCCTTGCGTTCGAGGTCGAGGAGGTACTGTTCGCTGACCGGGGTGGGGACCGAGAGGTCGCCGCCGCACAGCACGTAGCCGAGCTTCTCGCTGATCAAGCGGTCGTGCTCGCTGATGTAGCCGCCGCTCAGCATGCTGTGCGCGCCCACGAGGACCAGGCCCATGCCTTCGGCGCCCATGGCCAGGATGTCGCGGCGCTCGACCGGTCGGGTGTAGCCGGCGTCGGCGAGCTCGAGTGCGGCGCGTTTGGCGCGAGCAAGCACATCCCTGCGATTTACGACCACTTCGTCCACCCCGGGCCGCAGGTAACCCAGCTCGAACGCCTCGTGCGCGGACGTGGCCACCTTCGCCTGACCGATCGTCAGGAAGCGCTCCCGCATGCGGTTCGTGCGGATGTCGCCCTCGCGCAGCTCGTCGCTCAGGCGCAGCGCGAATTCCTTCGTGCCGCCGCCCGCCGGGATGACGCCGATACCAAACTCCACGAGGCCCATGTACGTCTCCGCGTGGGCCACCACTTTGTCGGCGTGCAGGCAGAGTTCACAACCGCCTCCGAGCGCCAAGCCGTGCGGCGCCGCGACCACCGGAATCCCGCTGTACCGCATCCGCATCATGGTCCGCTGGAAGGTCCGCACCGCGAAGTCGAGGTCTTCCCATTCCTGCTCGACGGCTAGCATGAAAATCATGCCCACGTTCGCTCCGGCGCTGAATTGGGCGCCTTCGTTCGAGACCACCACGCCTTTCCAGCGGGCAGGCTCGCCTTCCGCGAGGTCGATGGCCTTGTTCAGACCTTCGATGACCTCCGCGCCGATGCTGTTCATCTTCGTGTGGAACGCGACATTGAGGATGCCATCGCCCAGATCTTGGAGGGTTGTGCCGGCATTCTGCCAAACCGTCGCCGTGGCCGGCAGCCACGCCAGCGCGATCCGCCCCTCCTGGCCGGCCACCGCGTCGTAGCGGCCCGCCGCCGGATTCCAGCATTCCCGGACTCCGTCACTCACCCGATAAAACGAGGTGGCGCCCGCCGCCCGCATCGCCTCGATCCACGGAGCGACTTCGAGACCGCGCGCCTGAATCTCCGCCAGGCCCGCTTCGAGCCCTACCGCATCCCACGTTTCGAACGGCCCCAGCTCCCAGCCAAACCCCGCGCGCATGGCATCGTCGATCCGGTACGGCTCGTCCGCAATCTCCGGCACCCGTTGGGCGACGTAGGCGAACACGTCCGCGAACACACGGCGGTAAAACGCCCCGGCATCGTCCGTTCCGCCGAAGAGCACCCGGGTCCGGGCGACGAGGTCCTCGACCGGTTTCGCCGCCTCGAGGGTGGCGAACTTGACCTTCTGCTGCGGCCGGTATTCCAGGGTGCGGAGGTCCAGCGCATGGATGTCGGAACTGCCGTCGGCTGCTTTGACCTTCTTGTAAAATCCTGCTCCGGATTTGGCGCCGAGCGCGCCGGAGTCGAGCAGGTGCTGCACGTAGCGCGGGAGTCCGAAGACCTCGCGGCGCTCGTCGGAGGGGCAATGCTCGGCCACCCCCTTCGCCACGTGCGCGAGCGTATCGAGGCCCACCACGTCGCACGTGCGGAACGTCGCACTCTTCGGCCGGCCCAGCACCGGTCCGGTCAGCTTGTCGACCGCTTCCACGCTGAGTCCCAGCTCTTCCACCGTGTGAAACAGCGCCTGGATGGCGAATACGCCCACGCGGTTCGCGATGAACGCCGGGGTATCCTTGCACACCACGACCTGCTTGCCCAGCACCTTTTCGCCGAAGCGCGTGAAGAAATCGAGCACGTCCGGGGCCGTTTCCGGGCCTGGAATAAGCTCCAGCAGAGGAAGATAGCGCGGCGGATTGAAGAAATGCGTGCCCAGGAAATGCCGGCGGAAGTCCTCCGAGCGCCCTTCCGTCAGCAGCGCGATGGGGATGCCGCTCGTGTTCGTGGTAATGAGGGTTCCCGGCCGGCGGAAGGTCTCGACCCGGTCGAACAAGCTCCGCTTGATGTCCAGGCGCTCGACCACCACCTCGATGATCCAGTCGCATTCCGCCACCCGGGCCAAATCGTCTTCAAAGTTGCCCGTCGTGATGCGGCGTGCAAACCGCTTCGCATACAGCGGGGAGGGATTCGACTTCAGGGCGTCGTCGAGGTGACGGGCGGCCACCCCGTTGCGCGGCCCGTCGGTGGCCGGCAGGTCGAGCAGCAAAACCGTGGATCCGGTTTGGGCCAAATGGCAGGCAATCCGGGAGCCCATCACGCCAGATCCGAGGACGGCGACGCGTTGCACGCGGTGAAATGGTATCATGGTACGGGAGAATTCGGGGATAAGGGAAGCACCACATCGGGCCGGTCGAGGACTTCATTCAGGCGCCGCAGCGAACCCAGCAAGCCGTCCACCTCGGCACCGCCCAGCAGATTCCGCAGCCGCGTGTTCACCGCGACCACGAGATCGCGGGCCTGCCGCCGGGCAGCCACCCCGTCCGCCGTCAAAAACACGCGGACGCTCCGGCCATCGCTGGCATCGGGTCGGCGCTCGATGAGCCCCATGCCCTCCATGCCTTTGAGGCTGCGCGACAGACTCGTCGGCTCCATGCCCATGCGAGGACCCAGTCGGGTGCTGGGCGTGCCTTCGCGGTCGATCTGCAACAAGATGAAGACGTAGCTGAACGGGATACCGCGCCGTTCCGCCTCGGCCGTATACAGCCGGGCAAGTCGGGCCCAGCCCCAGCGCAGGTGGAAATCGACGGTATCCTGCGGTCGCATGGCCGCAAGGTAATGTACTTTCCTTATGCATGCATAGCATTTGGCAACGCATGCAACCCCTTCCCCACCTTTGCAGTCCCTGTTTCGAAACCAACCCTAGCGGTGAATTCCCGGGGAGCAGATGCGTAGCGGCTGCCGCAAACTGCAGAACAATCGATTTAACGGAATCCAACGAAACGAGGCGTTGCTGTCCTCTCGCCAGTGAAATGAGCTAGAGAGAGAATTCGTGCCATCCCAGGGTTTAGTTTTGTTCTACGCAATAGACCGGATAAGTACAAAACAGGACGATGATGAGCCTCAGGGAACGATTGGAGGTACCTCTCAGCAAAAAGAAACTCATGATGGCTTTGATTGGGTCTGTGGGATTTGCGGTGGGTGGTGTTTTCATGCTGCTAAATCCAGCATTGGTGGATGATCCAATTTTGGCTACACCTGGACTTACGTTCTTCACAGGATTGGTTTCAGTGCCCATCTTCGGGATGATTGCGGTCTATCTATCCCGAAAGCTCATGGATAAAACGCCAGGGCTTCTCGTCGACACCATCGGCGTAGCGGACAACTCTGGGATTGTATCAATCGGACCTGTGCCGTGGAGCGATGTTGAGAGAATTTCGCTTGAGGAAGAAAACAGACGGGTGTTCCTAGTGATCGTGTTGAAGAACCCACAGGAATACATCGCAAAACAGACGAATGTATTCAAGCGCAAACTTATGCGCATGAATAACCGCATGTACGGAACCCCTTTTCTTATCTCGGCGAGCACTCTCAAGGTGAGTAATGAAGAACTACTGCAAATTCTGACTGACCACTTGGGCACTAGCAGGCTGTGATTTGGAGGTGGAATAGTTCAGGGAACGTTCGTTGAGTCAAAGTAGATCGTGCATGTCGATTTGGCTGAAAAGGAGAGTCAGGCGCTACAGAACGGAAGACGCAATACTTCCCGCTGAGTAAGTGGAAATCACGTTTTACTGCACTTCTTTGGCAAAACACAAGTAAGCATGCCATCCGCCCCTGCACACACCCACCGATACGACGCGAAGGTCACCTGGACAGGAAACCGCGGTGCGGGAACCGCCGGTTACACGGCGTATGGGAGAGAGTATAGAGTGTCCATTGACCACAAGCCGGAGATTTTGGGCTCATCTGACGCAGCCTTTCGAGGCGACGTCACGAGACACAATCCGGAAGAACTGCTGATTGCCTCGCTGTCTGCGTGTCACATGTTGTGGTTCCTGCATCTCTGTGCTGAGGCCGATGTCGTGGTGACGTCCTATGTGGATGAAGCCTTGGGCGTGATGGAGGAGCATGAAACGGGAGGCGGACAGTTTGTCGAGGTGAGCTTGCACCCTGTGGTGACTGTGTCGGAACGTTGGTTGGTGGAAAAGGCAAACGAGCTGCATACGAAAGCACATGAACGTTGCTTCATTGCGAATTCGGTTAACTTTCCAGTGCGCCATTTCCCTGTGACCAAATCGATCTCGGAGTAAGTAACTTGGAGGGATGAAACACGTGATTCTGTGGCTGTTGTTCGTGGGTTTGGCGAGCGCAGCGAGTGCACAATGCCGCGTGTATTCAGGAAAATACAGCGCCGGCGGCAGTCCAGTCGGGTACGTCGACGGGAACCGCGTGTATGCGGGAAAGTACAGCGCGGGGGGCACGCCCACGGGCTACATCGACGGGAACCGCGTGTATGCCGGCAAATACAGCGCGGGGGGAACACCGGTGGGCTACATCGACGGGAACCAGATCTATGCGGGAAAGTATGCAGCGGGCGGCGCACCTGTCGGCTACATCGACGGAAGCCGGGTGTACGCCGGAAAGTACAGTTCAGGTGGCACGCCAGTCGGGTACGGCGACGGGTGCGGCCAAACGACAATCGCGGCCGCCGCCCTGCTTCTCCTCCTCTAACCGAGTTCCCTGCGCGCCGCTCAGATCCAGATTCTACAATCCCCTCCCGTTCGCATACATATATATGACGCCCTCCTCACAACATAAAGCTGAGGAACTGCGCCTCGCTTGATCACCGCCTCGCCCTTGCCCTCGTTCTCAACCTCGTTCTCGTTCTCAACCTCGCCCTCCCCCTCCCCCCTCAATCCTCCCGTCCCG
>Ga0208787_1001079_pt1 | contig 12322 bp, 12 predicted proteins | sample Wag4_2014_7_11_FD_187362 | JGI IMG/M metagenome (GOLD analysis project Ga0208787, IMG submission 187362) | Fresh water microbial communities from Ohio, USA - Utica-2 Time Series HT 2014_7_11 (SPAdes) (version 2) | ecosystem: Environmental > Aquatic > Freshwater > Water tank | place: USA: Ohio... | reverse complement strand
AAATATGGCTGAAAATAACGGAACAATAGATTTAAGAGTAGAAATAGAAGGTATAAAAAGAGACCTTGAAAACGTTGGTAATATTAATAATCGTTTAGATACGGCTATTGAAAAATTGACTGATGTGTCATCTTCTATTAAATCTATGTTAGCCGTACACGAAGAAAAAATTGAAAGACAAGAAAAGACAGACGAGATTATATTTGAAAAGATCAAAGATAGAGCTGATGAAATAGATAGTGTCTATAGAGAATTACAAAGAGAAATTACCCAAGTTGAAAGACGTTTACTTATAGAGATAAAAGCATTACGTAATGACATAGGCAGTAGAGTTAGCATGCTTGAAAAATTAAGATGGATTCTTTTAGGAGCTGCCATCGTTATAGTTGTATTAGTATCAAAAGACCTTAGTAAATTATTAAGTATATTCAGTTAATAGGTTGACAAATAAGGCAAAATGTAGTATATTAATACTGTGTTATGTCATCTTATATTGATCTAAAATTTATTAATATTCTATCGTCTAGGCTAAGTAAATTCAAAAGAAAAAACGACCATTTATTTAACTTCAGATGTCCTCACTGTGGCGATTCACAGAAGAATAAAACAAAAGCAAGAGCCTATCTTTATAGGGTTAAGAACGATATGTTCTTTAAATGTCACAACTGTGGTATGGGTCAAAATCTTGCAAACTTTATTAAGTTTACAGATCCTAGATTACATAATGAATATATATTAGAAAGATATAAAGGGTCAACACCAGCAACACCAGAACCAAAGTTTGATTTTAAACCTCCTGTATTTAAAGAAGTTAACCTTATTGATAATCTACCCACAATTGCAGAATTACCTACTGGTCACCCTGCCAGAAAGTATGTTGTTAAAAGAAAAATACCAGAAAAGTTTTTTGATATATTACATCTAAGTATGGAGTTTATGTCTTTGGTAAATAAAATTAAACCAAATACATTTAATAATTTTAAAGGTGAACACCCTAGACTAATAATACCTTTCTATGATACAACTGGAAATCTATTTGCATTTCAAGGTCGTGCATTTGGTAATGAACAACCAAAATATTTAACTATTAAATTAGACGAAACAAAACAAAAAATATATGGACTAGAAAGAGTTAATTTTGAAAAACATATTTACATTACTGAAGGTCCTATAGATAGTTTGTTTATAGATAATTGTTTAGCTGCTGCAGGCGCAGACTTGACATTGAAAACAAATCCTGATAATGTAACTTATATCTTTGATAATGAACCTCGTAATAAAGAGATTGTAAAACGTATGTATAAAGTTATTGATAATAATTACAATCTTTTTATATGGCCAGATGATACAAAATGTAAAGATATTAACGATTTAATTATATCTGGTAAGACAATTCCAGAGGTTCAAACTATTATAAGTAGCAATACACACAATAAGTTATCCGCATTGAGTAAATTAAACACTTGGAAGAAATGTAGCATATGACAACTGAAAAAATATTAGTTCAAAAAAGAAACTCCCGAGAAAAAGAACCTCTTAATATTGAAAAGATACACCAAATGGTTGAGTTTGCCTGTGAAGATATATCAGGCGTTTCAGCATCACAAGTTGAAATGAAATCAGGTCTACAATTCTATGATGGTATAACTACAGATGAGATACAACAAATTCTTATTAAGTCAGCATCAGATTTAATTTCACTAGAAACACCTAACTATCAATACGTTGCTGCTAGATTATTATTATTCAGTTTAAGAAAAAGTATTTTTAGAAAACTTTGGGACCATCCACATTTATATGACCACACAAAAAGATGTGTAGATAAAAAAGTTTACGATCCAGAAATTTTAAATTACTATGACAAATCAGAATTTGATCGTATGAATATGTGGATAGATCATACAAGAGATTACAATTTTACATACGCTGGCCTTCGCCAAGTTATAGATAAATACTTAGTACAAGATCGTAGCTCAGGAGAAGTTTATGAAACTCCTCAGTTTATGTATATGCTTATCTCGGCAACAATATTTTCACAATATGCCAAAGATAAGAGAATGACTTATGTTAAAAAGTATTATGATGCTATTTCAAGGTTTAAAATTAATATTCCGACTCCTGTTATGGCTGGTGTTAGGACTCCTGTTAAGCAGTATGCTAGTTGTGTGCTTGTTGATATTGATGATACTCTACCAAGTATATTTACTGGTGATATGGCTATCGGAAGATATATTGCGCAACGTGCCGGTATCGGAATTAACGCAGGCCGCATACGAGGAATTAATTCACGTATACGAGGTGGCGAAGTTCAGCACACTGGTGTAATACCATTTCTTAAAAAGTTTGAAGCAACAGTTAAATGCTGTACACAAAATGGTGTAAGAGGTGGTAGTGCGACAGTACACTTTCCTATATGGCACCAAGAGATATCAGATATATTAGTTCTTAAAAACAATAAAGGTTCAGAAGATAATAGAGTAAGAAAATTAGATTACTCAATCCAACTATCTAAATTATTTTATCAAAGATTTATTAATGATGAACAAATAACTTTATTTTCACCTCACGAAGTACCGGATTTATATGAAGCTTGGGGTACTCCCAAATTTGATAAACTCTATGAAGAATATGAAAAGAAAACATCTATTAAAAAGAAAAAAATATCAGCACAAGAATTAATACAAAGTGTTTTAAAAGAACGTGCAGAAACAGGCCGTATCTATATTATGAATATAGATCATTGTAATACACATTCATCATTTAAAGATATAATTACAATGTCAAACCTTTGCCAAGAGATTACATTACCTACTAAACCATTACAACATATAGATGGAGATGGAGAGATTGCATTATGTATATTATCAGCAATCAATTTAGGTACATTAAAAGATTTTGATGAATTAGAATTACTATGTGATTTATCAGTTAGGTCATTAGACGAAATTATAGATCATCAACAATACCCAGTTAAGGCCGCAGAGCTATCAACTAAGGCCAGAAGAAGTTTAGGCATAGGTTACATAGGACTGGCACATTATCTAGCAAAGAATAAAGTATTATATAGTGAAAAAGGTGCGTGGAAATTAGTAGATGAATTAACAGAAGCATTTCAATACTATCTATTGAAAGCCAGCAATCAATTAGCAAAAGAAAAAGGTAAGTGTGAGTACTTTAATCGTACAAAATATTCTGATGGTATCTTACCAATTGATACCTATAAAAAAGAGGTAGACGAAATAGTTACTAGAAAACTATCATTTAATTGGGAGAAATTGAGGAAGGATATTATTGAGACCGGCCTCCGACATAGCACACTCTCGGCTCAAATGCCATCAGAATCTTCAAGCGTTGTATCTAATGAAACAAATGGTATAGAACCACCTAGAGATTACTTATCAATTAAGAAGTCTAAGAAGGGGCCATTAAAACAAATAGTGCCTAACTACAATCAATTAAAAAATTTTTATACTTTACTTTGGGATATGAAATCAAATGAAGGATATATAAATGTAGTTGCAGTAATGCAAAAGTATTTTGACCAAGCAATAAGTGGTAACTGGTCATATAATCCACAAAATTATGATAGTGGACAGACGCCATTATCTGAAATGATAAACGATCTATTGACTACCTATAAGTATGGGTGGAAGACATCTTATTATCAAAATACGTATGATGGTAAGAAAGATGAAGATGAACCGGCACATCCAGTAGGTTTTAAAGACAACGTGCCAGAAACAATAACAAAGGAAGATGACGATTGTGAATCGTGTAAAATATAAAATGGAGAAAGTGAAATGACAAGATCAGTATTTAATAAAGCAAAAGGTTTAGACTTTACAAAAGCGCAAATGTTTTTTGGTGAAGATTTAGCCGTACAAAGATATGATACGTTTAAGTATCCTATTTTTGATAAGTTAACACAACAACAATTAGGTTTCTTTTGGAGACCAGAAGAAGTATCGTTACAAAAAGACCGTAATGATTACCAAGAATTAAGACCAGAACAAAAAAATATATTTACATCAAATTTAAAATACCAAACAATGTTAGACAGTGTGCAAGGCCGTGGACCTTGTTTGGCGTTTTTACCCTTTTGTTCTTTACCTGAATTAGAAGGCTGTATTGTAACGTGGGACTTTATGGAAACAATACACAGCAGATCATATACATACATCATTAAAAACTTGTATGCAAATCCGGGTGAAATCTTTGACACCATTATAGAAGATAAGAAGATAGAAGAACGTGCAGAATCAGTAACAAGATCTTATGACGATTTAATTGAAATGGGTTACAAGTATCAATTAACACCTGATAAAGTTGATATGTATGAATTGAAAACTAGATTATGGAAAGCATTAATCACAGTAAACATATTAGAAGGTTTAAGATTCTATGTATCGTTTGCTTGTAGCTTTGCTTTTGGTGAATTAAAACTATTAGAAGGTTCAGCAAAGATTATATCTTTCATTGCTAGAGATGAAAGTCAACATCTAGCAGTATCACAAAGAATAATTAATAACTATAAAGACGTAGAGAACGATAAGATGATGTTAAAGATTATTAAAGATACAGAAAAAGAAGTTTACAAAATGTATGATGATGCTGTAACTTCAGAAAAACAATGGGCAACTTATTTGTTTTCACAAGGTTCAATGATAGGACTATCAGAAAAACTACTACACCAATTTGTAGAGTATATGGCCAATAGACGTATGAAGGCCATTGGTTTAAATCCTGTTTATGATACTAAGATAAATCCATTACCTTGGGTAGATCATTGGTTGAATAGTAAAGGTCAACAAAATGCTCCGCAAGAAACAGAAATAGAAAGTTATGTTATTGGTGGAATTAAACAAGATGTAACTAAAGATCAATTTAAAAAGTTTAAACTATAATGATTACTAAACAAACAAAAACTTGTCCTTCCTGTCAAACTAAATATGTAATAGCGTGGAACAACGAGATACACGAAATGAATCCAATTACGTGTCCATTTTGTAGCCACGAGATAGATGAGGAAACTAGTGAAACAGATAACGACAGTTGGGATTGATTTTAGTTTAAACTCTCCAGCCATTTGTGTAAGTGATGGTAGTTTTAAATTTGAAGATTGTAAATTCTTTTACTTAACAAGTAAGAAGAAACATATTGGTAATATGATGAAGAATATATTAGGCACAGAACATACTGAATATAAAAATCCTATAGAACGATTTGAAAATCTATCAAGTTGGGCATTAACAATCATAAACAAATTAACAGATCCTAAAATCTTTATAGAAGGTTATTCTTTTGGAAGTAAAGGTCAGGCCGTATTTCAAATAGCAGAAAACGGTGGAATATTAAAGTATAGATTAAAAGAATATAATTATAAGATATTAGTTCCAAGTGTTATTAAAAAATTCGCTACAGGCAAAGGTAACGCAGATAAACAAAAGATGTATGAACAGTTTACAAAAGATACTAATACAAATCTTATAAAAACGTTTGATATACCTACACTGAACAATCCGGTTACAGATTTAATAGATGCTTATTATATTGCTAAAAAAGGTTATGAAGATATTAACAGCGAAAAATAGATTGCCTGATATAGAAACACAGGTTGAACAATTAAATGTTAATGATATTATGTTTATACCTGATTTAAAGTGGATGGAAAAAAGAAAAAAACCTTTGTATGAAAGTTTAGAAAAAAATGGTATGATATATCCTATAATAGTTACTTCATTGGCTTGTTATTGGCATCAGGAAAGAAACAACTGGCCTAAAGATGAAAAGGGTAATTTTAAACAAGGTATGGCTTGTACGAATGGAAATAAAAGATTATTATATGCTAAAGAAAATAACTATGATAAAATAGAAGCGTATGTAGTAAAAAATAAACACGAAAGAGATGCTATAATCGTAAATACTTATATGCATCCTACAGGATATCCAAAATGAAAAATGTAAAAGGTTGGCAGTTACCAGAATGGGATACCCATTTTGAAAAAATGTTAAAAGAAGTAAATGGAAAGTACGAATATCAGTATGCTCAAAGACAATATGCTTTATCATATGTAAATAATTTTAATTTGAATGCATTAGATATAGGAAGTAATATAGGATTTTGGTCTGTTGAACTATGTAATAAATTTAAACACGTATATGCTTTTGAACCACACCCAGAAAATAATGAATGTTATAAAAAGAATTTAAATCAATATAATAACTATACTTTATATGAGATCGCTGTGTCAAATGTAAGTAATAAAATATTAGAATTATATGTATCACCAGATGAATGTGGAAATGCAAGTTTAAATAATTTTGGTGTAATGGAGGGTACGACAGATAGAAAAATAGAAGCAGTTAGTTTGAAAACTATATCAGTAAAAGTAGAAAAGATAGATGATTACAATTTAAAAGATATTGGTTTTATTAAAGTGGATTGTCAAAACCACGAACAAGAAGTAGTAGAAGGAGCTATACAAACTATAGACAAATATAGTCCTGTGTTATGTTTAGAACTTCCTGTAAGAAATAAAAAGGAAATAGATTATAGAAATAATATGATAGAATATTTAAAAAAATATAATTATATATTAAGAGGCTCTTCAGGTAAAGAAACATTATTTACTAGGTAATATGAAAATTTTAGTTGTAACATCATTTAATAGTTCATTGTATTCTCAATATGCACATAGATTTATTGAAACTTATAATTGGCCTTTTGATTTACAAATATATTCTGAAGATTCAATACCAAATGTTAAAACTATAAACATTTTTGAAAATGTACCAGAATGTAAAAAATTTATAGAAAGAAACAAAACTAAAATAGTTAAAGATTTTACACGTGACGGTATAAGATTTTGTTATAAAGTATATTCATATACACATTGTATTTTAAATAATGATTACGATGGTATTATAGGTATAGATGCTGACAGTGTTTTCTATAAAAATATAGATATAGAATGGATAAAACAAAATATACATAGAGACGATTCAATGATAACTTATCTAGGAAGACCTAATTACTCAGAATGTGGTTTTTTATATTTTAATATGAAGCATCCATTTATAAAAAAATATGCAGAAGAAATGCAAAAATGTTATAATGAAGATTTAATATATAATGAAAAAGAACAACACGATAGTTATATATGGGATTTAGTAAGAAAAAAATTTGAACTTAATTATGATGTAAAAAATTATAATATAGGTGACAATAAAGTAGGACACGTACAAGCTAGATCAATACTAGGAACAATATATGATCATACTAAAGGTCCTACAAGAAAACAACTAGGAAAAAGTCCGGAGGCTAGAATATGATAAACATTTTTATAGGATACGACAGTAAAGAAAAGATAGCACATCACATACTATCAGAAAGTATATTAAGACATAGTACAAAACCTGTGGCCATAACACCAATATACTTACCAAATATTAAAGATGACTTTGTAAGAGAAAGAAACAATCTATCATCAACAGAATTTTCATTTAGTAGATTTATTATACCTCACCTTATGAACTATCAAGGTTGGGCTTTGTTTATGGATTGTGATATGTTAATGATGGCTGATATTGCAGAACTATGGCGACTAAGAGATGACAAATATGCCGTTCAAGTATGTAAACACGATTATACACCTAAAGATGAAACAAAATTCTTAGGTCAAGTACAAACAAAATATGCAAAGAAAAACTGGTCTAGTTTTATGTTAATGAACAATAAGAAGTGCACCACATTGACACCTGACTATGTAAACAAGGCTAGTGGTTTAGAATTACACCAGTTTAAATGGCTAGAGAATGAAGAATTAATAGGTTCATTACCATTAGAATGGAATTGGTTAGTAGGTGAGTATCCTTATAAGAAAGAAGTGAAGAATGTGCATTACACAGATGGTGGACCATATTTTGAACAATACAATACTTGTGATTATTCAAGTGAGTGGTATAACATTTATACAAATACTGTTAAAATTGAAATCAAAAAATGATTTATGGGTTTGGCACTAGAGAAGTAACTAATACTATAGTAAAAGCATTTTTAAATAATGAAATTCAATACGGTGCAAAATACTTTCCAGAGTATAAAAATGTTTTACCTTTTGAAAAATCACAATGGTTAGGGTTTGATAAAGATGTATGGATTTCTAAAAAAATACCTATAGCTGTTGTGGGTATACTTAGAGGTATAGAAGAATTATTATGGGAGGCAAAAAACAATAATATAAATTTTTACTATTGTGACCATGCATATTTTTATAGGTCCGACGAACATAGAACTCATAGTGTATTAGGAGATAGATTTTATAGAGTAGTTATAAATCAGGAAAACTTAAATTATATAACAGAATTATCTTCAGAAGATAAAGTGAGAATAGAAAAATATAAAAGTAAAATGCCAATTAATTATACTAGATTTATACCTAACACTTTTAGAAAAAACAGATCAATTATATTATGTCCACCATCCGAAGCTTTAGACAGATATTATAATTTAGGTGGTGTAGATAATTGGATAAAAAACACGTCTTTTGTAATATCACAATATTCAGATAGACCTATTATAGTTAGAAAAAAAGATTGTAATATTCCACTACAAGAACATTTAAACGAAGCTTATTGTATTGTCACATTTCAATCAACAATTGCCATACAAGCAATACTACAAGGCATACACTCTTTTTGTAGTGAAGTATCTTGCTGTATGCCAGTATCTTCAAATGATTTAAGACAGATTGAAACACCTTTTTATCCAACAAAAGATTTAATAGAAGAATGGATAAATAGTTTATTAGCTAATCAATTCTCTTTAAGTGAACTTAGAGATGGGTTAGCAAAAGAAGTTGTAAACAGATTACAACAAAGAAAAAAAATTAATTATGATTAAATGTCATTTTATGAATTGGACAAAATGTTTATCTCACCAGATATGGCCTGCTATATCTAAAGGTTGGCCTGATACAGATAAAACAGTAAATTTCTTTTGGGGATTGGGCGGCAATAATACTTCAAAAATAAAAGAATGTATAGACAATAAAGAAGAATGGTGGTATATTGATGTAGGATATTTAACAGAACAGATTGTAAGATATCCTGAACCTAGAATTATAAACAAAGACAAAACTTATTTCAGAATAGTAAAAGGAAAATTACACACTATACGTGGTAAAGTTGGTACAGGTCAAAGATTAATCGAATTAGAAAATAAAGGTATAGATGTACAATTTAAAGGGTGGAATACGGGTGAGACTAAACATATTTTATTATGCCCATCTTCACCTACTGTAACTTATCATATCAATGGTATAAGTCAGGAAGACTGGATACAAGAAGTAACAAATACATTAAAACAATTTACACAAAGAGAAATACGAGTAAGAAATAAACCAAGACCTGATAATCAATGGTGGGGAACAGATATTAAAAATGAATTTAAAGATTGTCATTGCCTAATAACTAATATGAGTTTGTCAGCCGTTGATGCAGTGATGAATATGGTACCTGTTATATGTCATACAGATAATATAGTATCACCTGTTGCTTCACACGATTTAAAGTTTGTAGAAAAACCTTTAAGACCAGGTCGTAAAACAATGCACGAGTGGTTAAAATATGTAGCTGAGAATCAATTTACTTTAGAAGAAATATCTAACGGAACAGCATACAAAACATTGAAGGAACAAGATATATGATAAATGTTTGTTGTGTATATTATGGTGACAAATATAAACCAGAGTATGTACAAAAGTTATATAATATGGTTAAGAGACATTTAACTATACCGTTTGAGTTTTATTGTTTTACTGATCACGTTAATTTATTTGATTTAGTTTATGGTAAGATTCATTTTAAATCATTTCCTAGATATGATATGGAAGGTTGGTGGAATAAATTACAACTATTCCATCCTGAAACAGGTTTAGATGGTGTAAATTTATATTTTGATTTAGATGTTGTTATATTAAAAAATATAGATTGTTTTGCTCAGCATGGCGATGAAAATTCTTTCTGTATATTAACCGACTTTAGTCAACCAACTTCAGTATTTAATTCTAGTATAATGAAGTGGAATAATAATAACGCATCTAAAATTATATGGGAAAAGTTTTTTTCAGATAGAATATCTTATAGAAAACAACCAGGAGATCAAAATGTAATAACAGAAATAATAAAAGATGATCCTTGTTTAAAATTGTTTCCTGATGATTGGACATTTTCTTATAAATGGTATAGTAGAGCTAACCCTAGATTTTCAAAAGACGCTTGGACATTTGAATTAGATCATAATGCAAAAGTTGCCGTGTTTCACGGTAAACCAGATCCTCACGAAGCAACACAACAATGGGTTATTGATAATTGGAAATAATATGATATACTTAGTAACAGGTGGAGCAGGATTTATAGGTCATAATGTAGTAAAAAATTTAGAAAATTTAGGACACAATCCTATTATAATAGATAATTTTACAGATTATGGTTTTATAGATAAGAAACAAATTTTATTTTTAAAAGAACAAAGATTAAAGAATATTCTATCACAAAAATATGATGTTGATATTAGAGATACTAAATCTTTAGAAGGTTTCTTTCAAAGAAATAAAATACACGGTGTAATTCATTTGGCTAGTTTTCCTAGACAAAAAGTTGTAAATAAAAACCCAGCAGCTGCATCAGAAGTTATGATAACAGCATTAATTAGTTTATTAGAACTATCAAAAAAATATGGCATATCTAAATTTACATATGTAAGTAGTAGTATGGTATATGGTAATTTTGTAAACAACGTCACAGAAAATTTTGATTGTAAACCACAAGGCCAGTATGGAATAATGAAATATCTAGGAGAAAAATTAGTACAAGATTACACATTAGATTTTGATTATACAATAGTTAGACCAAGTGCTGTTTATGGAGAAAAAGATGTTGAAGATAGAGTTATAAGTAAATTTTTTTCATCGGCAATGAATAATGAAATAATAAAAGTAAATGGACCTAATGAAGTATTAGATTTTACTCACGTGTCAGATACGGCTGATGGTATTACTAAAGCTGTTTTATCTAATAACTCTATAGATGAAATATATAATATAACTAGAAGTGATAGTAAACCTAGAACATTACTTGAAGCCGCTGAATTGATAATAAAAATAGTAGGTAAAGGTAAAATACAAATAAACGAAAGAGATAACGATTATCCTAAAAGAGGTATATTAAATATACAAAAGGCAAAAGAAGATTTAAACTATCAACCTAAAATTGATATTGAAGAAGGATTTGAAAGATATTATGACTGGCTACAAAATACCATTTAACGATTTAAAATCCCGTTATAAAAAAATATCAACTGTTATTGATAAATCATTACAAAAAGTTATTAATGATAAAGAATTTATCACAGGAAAATATACAAAAGATTTTGAAGAAACGTTTAGTAAATTTGTTAAAGCAGAAGATTGTGTTGGTACAGCAAGTGGTACAACAGCCCTTCAAATAGCATTAAGAACAATACAATCAAGTGGAAAAGAAATTATAACTACACCTTTAAGTTACATATCTACAAGTGAAGCAATACTAAATGAAAACGCCATACCAGTTTATGTTGATGTAGATACTAACTATCAAATTGATGTAGATAAGATTGAAAGTAAAATCACAAATAAGACACACGCAATATTATACGTTAATCTATTTGGTCAAACACCCAATTATAAAAAATTAAGAGAGATAGCAAATAAACATAACATATATTTAATAGAAGATGCAGCACAATCTATAGGTGCATTAACAGATAGTCCTGCAGATTTGACTTGTTATAGTTTTAATCCTGTAAAAAATTTAGGCGCATTTGGTGACGCTGGTGCATTAACAGGTAAAAAACATTTAATTGATAAAGCAAGACTATTAGTAAATCACGGTGGATCAACAAGATATAACTTTTCAAATCTAGGTATGAATGCAAGAATAGATAATATACAAGCTCAAATAGTTAAAACCCAGTTACCATATTTAAATAAATGGTTAAAAAAGAAAAAACAAATTTGTAATTACTATACTAAGCATTTAAAAAAATACTGTGTTACACCCATAGAAACAAATTTTTCAAATCATACTTATTATGTATATGTTATTCAAGTAAAAAATAGAGGTCAATATATAGATTATATGAAACAAAATGGCATTGAAACAAATATAAACTATCCATATGCTCTTACAGAATTACCTATGTTCTCAAAATACGGTAAGTGTCCTTATGCAGAAACTTTAAGTAAAAGTTTGGTTAGTTTACCCTGCTATCATACCTTAACCA
>Ga0208787_1001075_pt1 | contig 12348 bp, 11 predicted proteins | sample Wag4_2014_7_11_FD_187362 | JGI IMG/M metagenome (GOLD analysis project Ga0208787, IMG submission 187362) | Fresh water microbial communities from Ohio, USA - Utica-2 Time Series HT 2014_7_11 (SPAdes) (version 2) | ecosystem: Environmental > Aquatic > Freshwater > Water tank | place: USA: Ohio... | reverse complement strand
TCATGAATTCAATGTTTTTGGGCTGTGAATCAATGACGGGTTTTACGTCATTCAGCGGTGTAATATCATCGTCCTCATCATGAACCCATAAAACAGGGTTTTTAATTTGTTTTACAGCACGTCTAATAGAATAATAGGAAGGATCTTTGCCGGATTTATCGATGATAAACTTGTGTATACCAGTTTTTACGCCATTACTTAACCTGAAAAAACGCACAAAAAGATCAATTGCGGAAGTTGTTTCAGTTGCAGGAGCAATGAGCACAATGCGCGCGTTTTCATTATCTCCATTTTCCTGATAAAGACTTATTGCAAGTCCGCCAAAAGAATGGGCCATATATCCATTGAACTTTCCAACCTTACCCTCTAGCTCCCTCAACATGGCTGTATACTCAGGTACTGTGATGGTTTTCCCTTCGCTTTTACCATGTGCTTGCGCATCCATGGTATAAACCCCATAACCTACATTGAGTATTGGCTGAATATACCTGTCAAAATTATAGGCGCGTGATTCAAATCCATGTATAATCAGAATTTTTTTTTCATATTCGGGATGCCAGCAGTAGCCATAAATATTTAATCCGTTTACCCTAAGATGAACAGGTTTTGATTTCTCAAAAACGGGTGGTGCAATAGGGCGTGGTTTTCTATATGGGGTAGAAAAAATTCGAAATGCAGTTTTAGCCGCCCATTTGGAAGAAAAAACTGCCTGAAAATTTAACTTTGCCCTTAAATAAAAAACTACTAATTGCTGGGCTGTTTTCATACCAAGGATTTAATCGTGCAAATATAATCGTGAAGACACTCATTTGCAGATTAAATTGTAGTGAATAAATTAACTTTATGCCATAATGAATCTACTGGAAAGACTTTCCCGCATTAAAATGTTGGTTTTTGATATGGATGGAGTACTCACCAATGGCAAAATTATGGTATTGCCAGATGGACAATGGGTTCGTACTTCAGATATAAAAGATGGTTATGCTATTCAGCATGCAGTAAAAAGTAAACTGATTATCGCAATTATTACAGGATCCCAAGATTCAGGTATAGCCTCCCGACTACTTAAACTTGGCGTATCTGAATTTTATCAGCAGGTAGTATCAAAATCAGAAGTGCTTTCTTTACTTATGGATAAATATGGCTTGGTTTCAGATGAAGTCCTTTTTATGGGTGATGATATGCCAGACTTGGAAGCTTTTGCAATTGCCGGTATCAAAGCTTGCCCAAGCAATGCCGCATCTGAACTACTTTCTAAGGCTGATTTTATTTCAACCAGGGTTGGGGGGGATGGATGTGTAAGAGAAATAATTGAAAAAGTTTTAAAAATTAAGGGTAAATGGGGATCTGAAATTACAATCAGCAGTATATGAATAACTTTTTTATGCATATACGGTCATTTACAAGTTTGATTAGGATTCAAAACCTTGTTTTCATTGTTTTTACACAATACTTTTTCTATTTCTTTATATTAATTCCCATATACGCTGATAGTCCGGGCAGTATAGTACTCAGCTTGAGCGTTCTTCATTGGCTTGTATTGGCTTCTGTCTTAATTGCAGGTGGAGGATATGTCATCAACGATTATTTTGACCTCAACATAGATAGAATTAATAAACCCCAAAAGTTAGTAATTGATAGGTTTATCAGCAGGCGTTGGGCAATGTTTTTTCATTTAATTCTTTCTTTCGCTGGTATTGTAATCAGTGCCTACATTGCTTATCTATTGAATAATCCATTGCTTTTGGTATTCAATCTACTTAGTGTTTTTCTTCTGTTTGTATATTCGAGCACATTTAAAAAGAAACTGTTAACAGGTAATGTTATTATTGCCGCATTGTCTGCATGGGTAATTATGGTTTTATTTGTGGCAATGTGTCAATGGAATCCGGGTACGCTAATACCTGAATGGACTTCCCAGTTACATGAAGTTTATAAAATTGCTTTAGTTTATTCAGCGTTTGCGTTCATTGTTTCGTTGATCAGAGAAGTTGTCAAAGACATAGAAGATGAAGAAGGCGATAAAAAAAATGGATGTAAGACCATGCCAATTGTATGGGGAATTAAATCAACAAAAGTATTTATTGGTGTCTGGATACTTGTCCTTTTTGGTTTACTGATTGTATTTCTTTTCAATCTGATTATTTCAAGATGGCTTTGGGGTATATTTTATATCATATTTGTGTTATTGCCTTTCCTTATCAGGATTTATATGGCTTTTAGTAAAGCACTAACGAAAAAGCAGTATGCCGAACTCAGTCGTGAAGTAAAGTTATTCATGTTAGCTGGAATCCTTTCTATGTTAATTTATTACATTTATCAATAATGCGGGAAATCATACTTGCTTCAGGTTCTCCTAGAAGAAAAATGCTTCTTGAATGGGCTGAGGTCAAATTTACTGTTCAAGTTGCTGATTGTGAAGAAATTGTAAATCCTGAACTGAAACCTGAAGAGGTAGCTGTAGAAATAGCCAGGTCCAAACTTACAGCTGTTCGTTCAGTATTATCTTCACATCAATCGCATGCAGTTCTCATAGCAGCAGATACTATAGTTGTTTTAGATAATGAGATAATTGGCAAACCAGCTAATCGCAGTCATGCTATTGAGATTTTAAATAAGCTTGCCGGTAAAACACACCGGGTGATTTCGGGGGTATGTATTGCCGATTTGGATAAAACAGTAGAGTTTTATGAAGAAACTTTTGTTCGGTTTCACCCTTTAACATTAGCACAGATTACTCATTACATAGATACTTATGCGCCTTATGATAAAGCCGGCTCCTATGCCATTCAGGAATGGATAGGAGTGGTTGGTATACATTCAATACAGGGTGACTTCTATAATGTTATGGGGTTGCCAGTAAGTAGGGTGATTAAAAAAATTGAAGAAGATTTTCACTGGAAAGATTAGTTTTTTTCACATCTTTAGCGCTTTTTTTCTCTTATTTAAACCCTGAAGTTTCAGCAAATTGCTGAAATGATTTCTGAGAAAGTACTGCATCGTTTTTGGGAGGATTCAATCAATAACATTGGAATCCTTACTTCCTTTTGTGGTCAGTATATAGAAATAATTGATACCGGTCTTTATAACCTAGATCAGGGACCAGATTTTCTCTTTGCAAAAATGAAAATTGGCAGACAGACTTGGGTAGGTAATGTGGAGATTCATATTAAAACATCAGATTGGTTCAGGCATAAACATCAATACGACCGTAATTATGCAAATACTATTCTACATGTTGTTTGGCAACACGATATCCTAGATTTTGATCTTTGTCCAGTTCTCATATTATCCAATAATCATATTGCATTTTCTATTATTGACTCCCATAAAAAGGCTTCAGAATTAGTCGTTGAGACGGATACTTTTAAGCAATCATTCTCAGGTTCTTTACAAATTGACTTCGATTTCTGGGGTAAAAAAAGATTAGAAAGAAAAGCACAGATGTTGCTCAAGGATTTAGAAATCCATGATTTTGACTGGGATAAAACCGTTTGGGGATGGTTGGCAAAAACCTTTGGTACCCGTGTTAACAGTACAGCATTTTATGAAATGGCACATTCTATTCCTTTTTGGCTTATAAAAATGAATGGATATGACAAATTTGCGTTAGAAGCTCTTTTTTTTGGTCAATTGGGTTTATTAATGAATGATTGTAATGATAGATATCTAAACAATTTATATGACATTTACACTGAACTTTGCCAAAAATACAACCTTAGACCGCTTTGTTTTCCCGTCTATAATTTGCGCATGAGGCCAAATAATTTCCCTGCAATCAGGTTGTCTCAAATGTCTGCATTTATTGCAGGTGGTTACTTCAACCTCCAGGAAATTCAAACTGTAAAAGACATGACAGCATTTAACCATTATCACAGAATTCATACCTCCACTTACTGGGAATCGCATTTTAATTTTAAGAAGGAAACAAACAAATCTCTCAAATACATCGGAGTTCAAATGACACTTTCTATAGTTGTAAATGTTTTTATTCCATATTTGTATGCATACGGAATGAATACCTTAAAAACTGATTTCATTACTTTAGCAGAAAACCTGTTAAGTGAGGCAAAACCAGAAGATAATAAAATTATAAGATATTGGTGTTCACGAGGAATTAAGGTGAAAAATGCATTTGAATCTCAGGCAATACTGGAATACCATCAATTTTACAAAATGGTTGTTAACCCCAATTAAATTTAACATCCAGCTCAATATCTGGGTGAATACTTTCCTTAACTGGACAAGACCAAGCAATTGATTCAAGTCTTTCCTGTTCTTCAACTGTAAAAACATCTGGTTCAGGCCAAGAAAACTTGATATTTAGCTTAGAAATCTTTCTTGGCGGTGCCGCACTCATTATCTTTTCAGTATGACAGGTCGTTCCTTTCAATTTCAATTCGAGGTCCTTTGCGCGAATGGCCATAGTAGTGAGCATACATGCTGCCAGCGAGGTTCCAATCAGGTCAGTAGGTGAAAATCTTTCGCCTTTACCCTGATTATCAGTAGGTGCATCTGTTTCAATTAGAGAGCCTGATTGTAAATGGGTTGCTAAAGTTCTAAGGTCTCCGGAATATGTAACGCTCGAAGTCATTATTTTTTGTATAAATTTACTGAACATTCCGCAATTATGACACTACGTTTAACATCAGCCATATTGTTTTTATTCCTTTTATCTTCCGTTCATGCACAGATTAGCCGGCAGCAACAAATGGAAAAACGCAATGATGAAAGAGCTCAGAAACGGGAGCGAATCAATCAAATGATTCGGAATGAAGAAGAAGGGGTTCCCTCTTTTGCGAAGCATACTCTTTTCAGTATTAAGACACATCATGATGGCTATGGCGTCATTTTTGAAAAAGGATTCTCCGGGTCAGCTTATAAATCAACAATTTTTCAATTAGAAATAAGTGAAAAGCAACATCCCAAGGAAGAAAAACAAACAACTACTGAATATTCAAATACAGGATTTGCTTTTTTCGGGAAACCTTTTATTTACGGGAAGCAAAATATTTTTTATCAGGCCAAACTAGGGGCCGGGCAACAAAGGCTAATTGGCGGAAAGGGTAATAAAAATGGTGTAGCTGTGTACGCAGTTGTAGTAGGTGGCTTTTCAGCTGGTTTAGCCAGGCCCTATTACATGGAATTCAATATTCCGGGTGAAGCTGTTAAAAGAAAATATTCTGAAGCCGACAGAGATTTGTTCCTCAATCCTGAACGGATAATTGGTGGAACAGGACTTCAGCTTGGCTGGAATGAAATGAAGTTTTCCCCAGGAGTTTATGGAAAAGCAGGTCTTCGTTTCGACTGGGCAAGATTTAATCAGGTTGTTTCAGCTATTGAATTTGGTTTTGGTTTTGATTTCTACACCAAGAAAGTAGTACAGATGGTGGATAATCCCGGACGAAATTTCTTTCCCACAGGATATATTGGCCTTGTTTTTGGTAACAGGAAGTGATGTAACTTCGTGTTTTGGAATGATATGAGTTGTAATAATAGTCAGCATACAGATATAGCAGTTGAACCCAGACAGAAAAAACCCGATTGGCTTAGAGTAAGATTGCCTGTAGGGGACGGTTATAAGCATGTAAGATCACTTGTAGATACCCATAAACTTCATACAATTTGTGAAAGTGGTAATTGTCCTAATATGGGTGAGTGTTGGGGTGCTGGGACAGCAACTTTCATGATTTTAGGTAATATTTGTACGAGGAGCTGCGGCTTTTGTGCTGTTGCCACCGGTAGGCCTGAAGCTGCGGATTGGGATGAACCACAACGCGTTGCAGAAGCGATTCACCTGATGAAGGTGAAACATGCTGTTATTACTTCTGTTGACAGGGACGAATTGCCTGACGGTGGTAGTATTATCTGGTATAATACCATCAAAGCAGTAAAATCTTTGAACCCCTTAACAACTCTAGAAACTCTGATTCCTGATTTCAAGGGTATTGAAGAACAGATTCAACGTATTGTAGATGCAGCTCCAGAAGTCGTTTCCCATAATATTGAAACCGTTGAACAACTGACAAGAAAAGTCCGTATTCAGGCAAAATACTGGAGAAGCATGGAGGTATTGAGGAAACTTAAGCAAGGCGGGATGAGAACCAAGTCAGGTATTATGCTCGGTTTAGGAGAATCTAAGGAAGAAGTAGTTCAAACATTAAGAGACCTGGCTGATAATGGAACAGATGTTGTTACAATTGGGCAATATCTTCAACCAACCCGTAAGCACCTTCCTGTTCAGCGTTTTGTACATCCTGATGAATTTAAGGAATACAAAGAGATTGGATATGGTTTGGGTCTAGACTTTGTAGAAAGTGGGCCCTTGGTTCGTTCCTCATACCACAGTGAAAAGCATGTATTTCCCGGCTATGGACGTGAGCAGTGGGAAAAAGAAAAATTGATCCAACATTGAATCAGGTGATTTTTACCTGTTTTTCTCCCATACTAAAGCACTCGCTCCAAGAATAGCTGCATCAGATTCCTTGAGGTGACTGACCAAAATCTTTACTTTATTCTGAAATACTTGGATAAGGTTTTCCTCCATATGTTTACGGGTAGGCTTCAGAATCAGATCACCAGATTTTGTCAATCCTCCAAATAAAATAATTGCTTCCGGACTGCTGAACATAACAGCATTTGCCAGGGCAAGTCCTAAGATTTTACCAGTAAATTCAAAGATTTCCAATGCAAGTTTATCGCCCTTAATTGCTGCATCATAGACAACTTTAGAGTCAAGTGTTTCTTTATCAACAGCCCTAAGTAGACTTGGTTCTGTGCTATTTTCAAGTACTTCCAAGGTTGTTAGCCTTACACCAGTTGCTGAAGCGTAACTTTCCAAAGAGCCCTTCTTGCCTGTACCCTCATGCATTCGACCATCAGGTATTACTATGGTATGACCAAGTTCCCCGGCAAATCCATCATGCCCGTAAATTAATTGTCCGTTTGCAACTATTCCGCTACCCACTCCTGTACCCAGGGTAATCATGATGAAATCTTTCATTCCTTTGGCAGCTCCATACATCATTTCACCAATTGCAGCGGCATTGGCATCGTTGGTTAAGGTAACCGGTAGTCGGAATTTATCACTCATCAATTTGGCAAGTGGAATAATCCCTTTCCATGGCAGATTAGGTGCATATTCAATTGTTCCACTGTAATAATTACCGTTTGGTGCACCAACTCCAATACCTGAAATTGTTCCGATTCCACCTGCATTGTTGATTAATACCATAAGGTGTTCATACAACTCATTGATAAATAAATCAATTTCCTTGTGTTTACGGGTGGACATCTCACCGGAGAAGAGGACATTGCCATCGCGGTCGACAATACCAAATTTTGTACCTGTTCCTCCTATATCTATGCCTATTGCGAGGGGTTGATTTGCACCCATAAGTTCAGTTGTATGATTAAAAGTAGGCGACCAATTTTGGTTGGCCGCCCAATTTACAGCAATTTTTTGAAAATCAATGCGATGCTGAAACCTGAGCATCTACATCAAGTCCCTGTTTTCTTAAAACAGACCTTGTTTGGAGTGCATGCCAGGCTAAATATGCAAAACAAATGAGCGGAACAATATAGGAAAGTTGTGTGTAGGTGTGAATTGTAGTATTTGCATTATCATCTAAATCAATTACCGCACCCTGAAGTGGAGGTATAATGGCACCGCCCAAAATCATCATGATTAGGAAGGCTGATCCCTGACTCTGGTATTTTCCGATTCCATTAACTGCCAGTGCAAATATTGCTGGCCACATCACTGAGCAACAAATTCCACAGCTGATAATTGCGAAATTGGCAACCATTCCGGTTGTAGTTAGCCCAATTAATGTTGCAATAGCACCGAGAACGGAAACAGTTAATAACAGTTTGACAGGTTTTTCCTCAGCAAAGAGGAAGGCAATTACAGCTATTGCAATACATACCGGATACATCATGAAATCACTTACATCATTGCCTTTTATGATATTTACAAGTAAAATGAGGCCGAATGCAACAAAAGGAACAACAATGACCAGGATTCTCTTAACCTGTTTACTAAAGTTGAAAACACTTACGGCACCTGTCCACCTGCCAATCATCATAGAACCCCAGTAAAGTGAAATAAGGTGCGATATATGTGATTCATCATATCCTCCAAATGCGTCTTTTTTCAATAAGGCACCAAAATTATTGTCAATTGTTACTTCCACACCAACATAAATAAAAATTGCAATCATACCTAAAACAAGCTGTGGATATGACATAGCACCCCAGCCAGCAGGATTTTTTCTTGCACTCAACATTGATAAGAAAAGAATAGCAAGAATAACAATCAGCGAAGATGCGATGATTACACTTTTTTCAATACCCGTGTTATTCTTAACCCAATCAGAAAAAAGTACTGGCAAAAATGCCACACCAATGATAAGGAGTACATTCATGGCTTTCGGACTTTTCTCGAGTTTTTCATCAGATGTAGTCTTTGGCAAGTTTGCATAGGCAAAGATGATCGCAGCTATGATAAATAGCCCTGCCAGGAAAAAATACAGTGTCTGTATATTTTCAATAGATGCTTCACTTGCACTTGCCACACTCCCGAAAAGAAGGAAACTTACCACCAAGGGGCCTAATAATGTTCCGAAGGAGTTAACACTCCCTCCCATATTGAGTCTGTGCGTGCCAGTTTCTGGACTCCCCAGGGCAATTGCAAAAGGCTGGGCTGCAGTTTGTTGCAAAGAAAATCCCAATGCAATTATAAAAAATGATACCAGAACCAGTCCGAATGTGGCATTTCCAGACCCACTTATCAAGGCAAGAGCAACCGCTCCCACTACAGAAATTAATAATCCATAGATGATTCCCTTTTTATACCCAATTTTATTCAGTAAGTCTGTACCCGTAAGTACGGAAAAAATATAGAGTATTAGCGATCCATAAAAGTAGGCACCGTAAAAGGCTGAACCAATAAGTTGTGATTGAATTTGGTCTAAATCAAAGAATTTTTTGCAAAAAGGAATGAAAATACTGTTGGAAGCGGCTACAAATCCCCAGAAAAAAAATACGGTGATTAGAACGCCAAATTGCGACCATTTAGTTTGTTGATTCATATGGAAGGTTGTTTATATGGATGCTCAAAATAATTATATTTCTTTACAAGCAAAATTTTTTGTTCGCAAATGACAATTCAATAATCCTTATTTTCATGAAAATCTCGGACAGATGAAAATTTTACATGTCAGTGCGGAATGTTATCCAGTGGCTAAAGCAGGCGGACTTGGAGACGTTGTTGGCGCACTTCCCCGGTTTCAGGTAGAATTGGGCCATGAGTCCGCTGTGGTGATGCCAATGTACAGAACAGCCTTTTTATATGCCAATGATTGGCTCGTGGTTCACAAGGGATCTACAAATCTCGGGCATTGGTGGTTTGATTATACCGTTATAAAAGAAAAGACAGACAAACAGGGCTTTTCTCTTTATCTCCTTGATATCAATGGTTTGTTGGATAGGGAAAAGGTTTATGGTTATGATGATGATACAGAACGTTTCATGGCATTTCAGGTTGCAACTGTTCATTGGCTAAATTCATGGGTGCAGTTACCTGATGTGGTTCATGTTCACGATCACCACACTGCACTTATCCCTTTTATGATGCAACACTGTTATGCCTATCAAAGGCTTACAAGTATCCCTTCTGTTTTAACAATTCACAATGCCCAATATCAGGGTGCTTTTGGCTGGGATAAAACAATTTATCTTCCCCACTGGGATAGTTGGAAAAGAGGTCTGCTTGAGTGGGAGGGACAGATTAATCCTCTTGCCTCTGGCATAAAATGCGCATGGAAAGTAACAACCGTAAGTCAGTCTTACCTTCAGGAATTGCGGTATATGAGTAACGGACTGGAAGCAATTTTTGATTATGAGCAAGGGAAATGCAGCGGCATCCTTAATGGGATAGATTTTAAGGTATGGAATCCTGAATCAGACAGTTATTTAAAGCATCACTTTAGTCCAGATACAATTAAGGCTGGAAAGCAAGCAAATAAGTTACTTATTTGTGATCAGTTTAAACTTGATCCTGATAAACCGCTGTTTATTTTTATAGGTAGACTGGTTGGAGAAAAAGGAGCAGATTTGTTGCCCGATGTAATCAGGGATGCATTCAGGTATATTGGCAGGAGCATGAACTTTCTCATACTGGGTAGTGGAGAAAAACAGGTAGAGGAAGAACTGAATCACCTGAAAGGTATCACTCAAGGAGACTACAATGCTTATATAGGATACAATGAAACCCTCAGTCATGTCATGTATGCAGGAGCTGACTTCCTGGTGATGCCATCAAGGGTAGAACCTTGTGGGTTGAACCAGTTGTATGCCCTTAGATACGGAACCATACCATTGGTTCGTAAAACCGGTGGATTAAAAGATACGGTTATAGATATTGGTAATCCGCAAGGATATGGTATAAATTTTGAACAAGTAACAGTCGGTGATATTACCCATGGAATTTATAGAGCATTGGAGCTATACCGAGATATTAGAACTTTTCGCAGTTTAAGAAAAAAGATTATGCAGCTTGATTTCAGCTGGAATAAAAGTGCAACAGATTATATTGATTTATACCAAAGTTTTCAGTAAATTGACAAAATACATTTAAGCTATGAATAAGAATGTCATTGCCATAATACTAGGAGGTGGAGCAGGAACAAGGCTTTCACCATTAACATCTACCAGAAGTAAACCAGCTGTACCGATTGCTGGTAAATATCGACTTGTTGATATCCCCATTTCGAACTGCCTGAATTCAAATATCGGTCGAATGTATGTGCTGACGCAGTTTAATTCAGCATCACTGAACAAGCATATAAAAAATACCTATCATTTCAGTGCATTCAGCAGTGCTTTTGTGGATATTATTGCAGCTGAGCAAACCCCTGATAATCCGGCTTGGTTCCAGGGAACGGCTGATGCCGTCAGACAATCCCTTAGGCACATAACCCAGCAGGATTTTGACTATGTCCTTATTCTTTCTGGAGACCAGTTATATCAAATGGATTTTGAAGAAATGATTGAAAATCACATACACAGTCATGCTGATATATCCATTGCCACCATTCCTGTAGGTACACAGGAGGCTACAGAATTTGGAATCATGAAAAAAGGTGATGACGGAATCATCTCTTCTTTCATCGAAAAACCTAAAGCAGAAGTGCTTTCAGAATGGGAAAGTGATACAGGTGAAGCCATGGCTAAACAGGGTAGAAACTACCTCGCCAGTATGGGGATTTACATTTTTGGAAGAAAAGTCCTCTTTGATCTTTTACAGGATGAGTTTAAAGATGCTACAGACTTTGGTAAGGAAATCATCCCATACTCCATAACTAAACACAATGTTGTCAGCTATCAGTATGAGGGCTATTGGACAGATATTGGTAACATTCATTCGTTTTTTGAGGCTAATTTGGCTTTGACCCAGGATATTCCTGAATTCAATTTATTCGATAACGATAGGTCCATATTCACAAGACCGCGTATGTTACCTCCGGCCAAAATAAGCGGTACTACTCTTGAAAAAACTATTATTGCAGAGGGTTGCATTATTAATGCTTCCAGGGTAGAACACTCCGTATTAGGCATTCGTACCCGAATTGGTTACGGTACTACTGTTGTCAGTTGTTACATCATGGGTACTGATTTTTTCGAAACATTGGATGAAATGAATAACTCAGAGCGCAATGGTTTGCCGAAGCTTGGTATTGGCGAAAGATGTTACATCAAAAATGCCATCATTGATAAAAACTGCAGAATAGGGAACGATGTAAGGATTAATGGTGGTCCGCATTTGCCCAATGGCGACCATTCACTTTACACCATAAAGGATGGCATTGTAGTTGTCAAGAAAGGCGCAGTAATCCCCAATGGTTTTGTGATTTAAAGTTTTGACTAAAAAATCGATTTGAACCTATCCTTTTTGATGGATAGTGTATATATTACACTTTATCAAATAGTTTTCACATGTCAACTTCAACCTCTCCTGGATCTTTTTCTGGGTCTACAATGCAGAAGCCACTTTTGAGTATACCCCAGATTTTTTTAATGAGCTTTGGTTTCCTTGGAATTCAATTTGGTTTTGCACTTCAAAATGGGAACACAAGTCGCATTTTAAGATCATATGGTGCAGATGTAGAGCAATTGCCTTTGTTTTGGATCGTTGCTCCATTGGTAGGTATGATTGTCCAGCCTATAATTGGTCATTATAGCGATAGAACATGGAATAGGCTAGGAAGAAGAAAACCTTATTTTTTAGTTGGTGCAATTCTCTCTAGTGCTGCATTAATTTTTTTACCTAACTCTGGATATTTTGCA
>Ga0208787_1001073_pt1 | contig 12365 bp, 8 predicted proteins | sample Wag4_2014_7_11_FD_187362 | JGI IMG/M metagenome (GOLD analysis project Ga0208787, IMG submission 187362) | Fresh water microbial communities from Ohio, USA - Utica-2 Time Series HT 2014_7_11 (SPAdes) (version 2) | ecosystem: Environmental > Aquatic > Freshwater > Water tank | place: USA: Ohio... | reverse complement strand
GGCTAATTATTACTACAATGGCATTATCAGCACTTCGTCTGTGGAACCGGGTGCCGACAGCGACCTTCTCTTTTATTATGGTTGGAGCTGTTTTGTTTGTCTTATCGGATAGTTTGATTGCTATCAATAAGTTTGGGCAGGTGCTACCTTTTTCGGGGGTAATGATTATGGCAACGTATATCTTGGGTCAATTTGGAATTGTGCGGGGGCTTCATAGGTTTAGCGCAACCAAAGCAGCATAGCAGCAATCACCAGAATAAATAAGAACCAAGACCAGAGGCTCAGGCTATTTTCCCTCCAAACGTTATACATAGCCTCCATCACCTGTCGCCAGTCGAGTTCTCCGCTGGGTCCTCTTGCTACCCCTGCTCGGACGAGTATGAAGTATCTGCGTTGGCCTTTTCGTCCTTGATCCCCATTTTTGGACAGGACGAGAAAATCTTGATTAAGGAAGCGCAGGTCGAAAAGTTCGCTTCTTCCACCCATTTCAAGTATTATAGAGTTGTTATCATTCAGTTGTCTCCACCCTCCTCTAATAATATTGCCATCTACACTCAGGAGGTATTCCCCGTCTTCATTAAAAATATGAAGTAATGTTTCTTGGAATCCTTCGTCTGGTCGAACTTCCTGCCATCGTTTGGCGAGCCAGAAGGAGGATTCGTTAAGGTCTTCTCCGTACGGGATAATTTTGGGGAGAATAAAATCTAGGTGGTCTTCGAACGAACCAAGGTCGTCAGGCAGGGAAGGGCTGAGTACCCTTGAGATATCATTTCCGATCTGTTGAAGAAGTGAAGCCATAGAGTGGCAAAGGTACATAAAATCGAAAATTACCGGTAGGGTAGCAAAGCAATCGGCCGAAAGTACGATTTCGGCCGATTGACTGAATCTAATTGGTTTAGCCTCTAATCAAAAGCGTAGAAAGAATCAGCGATATCAATGGCTTTATCTCGGGCAGCATCGGTTGTATAGGCCAAAACGATTACTAGGTTGGTGGCACTTTTCTTATCGAGGAGCGTGATAATTAAAGCGCCTACTCCCTCCTTGGTTCCTTCTACGTAGTAGCCCGTGAAGTCATCAATCTCTAGTTCATCCACATCGGTTATTTCATCGTATTCGAGCTCCTCTGCGGCTGCTACCAAGGCTTCTGCTAGTCCATCGGCATTTACCTCTCCATCTTGTTCTACGTAAATGGAGAGGATAAGATCACTGCTCTCCGCGGTGAACTCGCTGGCATTGTTGGTGGTAATCCGCAAGTTGGCAGGTGCGCTAAACCCAACCCCATGCTGGTTCCAGCGCCAGTCTTTTTGGGAAAAACTTAGTGTAGAGAGAGACAGAAATCCCAAAAGGAATGGGATGGTAATCCAATTTTTCATGTAACAAAAGTTTGAAGGTGAAAGTGTGTACTCGTTTCTCTAGGGTTATGTCAGCAGGTAGCGTTTTTTTGGTCTAACTCGTAAAGAAAAAGGTCTAAATAAGGCAATTGTTGAATCAAGAAGGTTCTGGGTATTAAATCGCCTCAATATATGGTAGTTTTTGTATTGCGCGCAATATTGTTTTAATGGAGGCCTAAAGCAGGTCAATGCTTATTTTTGGGAGAAAATAATAGTGACTGTCTGTTTTTGTTTATATATCAATGATAATCAATGTTTTCTTTTTTTATATTCCTAATCAAAAGGAAGTTTTTAATAAAAAAATAAAAAAAATAAAAGGTGAAGGATGGAAAATGCAGAATTTATTTCAACTTTTGCATTTAGAATGTACTGTGTAGTCATTCTGAGGCGATCATTCTACATTCTACTCACCTATTATCAAGTTTTATTTTATCATTCTTAACTAATTTTAGCGTATGAAGTTAAATTTATTCACCTTGTTAGGTCGGTCATTTTGGCTACTGGCATTTTTGCTGGTATCTGAAGCCCTGCTTGCACAAGGAAGGCGTGTAACCGGTGTTGTAGCAGACGCAGATGGTCCGCTTCCAGGTGTAACTGTGGTTGTGAAAGGTACCAATAATGGTACTACTACCGACGTTGATGGCAAATTTGGCCTGAGTGTTCAGGGTGATAATGCCGTCTTAGTATTTACCTACACGGGCTACGAAACGATGGAGATCGGTGTTGGTTCTCAGTCAAGCATCAGTGTATTACTTCAACCATCTGCTTCTGTGTTATCGGAAGTGGTGGTAACAGGTTATACCGTAGAGACTCGGCGGCAGACAACCAGTGCGGTAGCTACAGTTAAGACCCGCGATTTGGCAGCGGTTCCAACGGGTAACGTGGAGCAGCAGTTGCAAGGTCGTGTGAGTGGTGTTACTGTCATCACAAATGGTCAGCCAGGTACTACCAGCCAAGTGCGTATTCGCGGTTTTGGTTCCTTCTTTGGCAACCAGCCATTGTACGTGGTAGATGGAGTTCCTACTCAGAACATTGACTTTTTGGCTCCTGACGATATTGACAATACGACTGTCATGAAGGATGCGTCTTCTGCTTCCATTTACGGTGCTCGCGCCGCAGGTGGTGTGATTGTAATCACCACAAAGCGCGGTGCTAAGAAGCCGCAGCGCATGCAAGTTTCTTATGATGCGTTGGGTGGATGGACTGATCCAGGTCAGGGTCTTGAAATTCTCAACCCACAGGAGCAGGCAGAGTGGACGTGGGTGGCACAGAAAAATGCTGGCTTGACGCCTTCTCACCCACAGTACGGTGACGGTGCTACTCCTACCCTACCTGACTTCATCAACGTGGGTGGTTTAGCGGGACTTTCTGCTTCTCAAGTAAACTTGGATCAGGAAGCAGCGAAGTACAATGTTAACCCAGACAATGGTGGTATTTACCAAGTGGTACGTGCTAACAGAGCGGGTACTGACTGGTACGATGCGATCACTCGCACGGCTCCAATGACTCGTCACAACCTCGGTTTCCGTGGTGCTACGGAGAGTGCTCGTTACTACGTAGGTATGAGCTTGCAGAACCAGGCTGGTATCTTGATCCACAATGACTTCAAGCGTTACACCTTGCGTGCTAACTCTGAATTCGACGTGTTCAAGAACTTCCGTGTTGGACAAAATATGCAGGTTACGTATCGTTCTGCCAATGGTTTGATGGGTGCAGGCGGTGGTGCCAACGTTGCACAGGATGAGAACCCAATCTTGGGTGCTTTCCGTATGCCATCTATTATTCCTGTTTATGATGAGTTCGGTGGATATGCTGGTACAGCTGCAAAGGGTTTCAACAACCCACGTAACCCAGTTGCAGAGCGCGATGGAATCAAGGACAACCGTGGTATCGATATGAGAACCTTCGGTAACTTGTATGCAGAGTACGATCTGATGGATGGACTGACACTTCGTTCTAGCATCGGTGGTACGTACAACAACTACAGTGGATTTGGTTATTCTCGTCGTTCTTACGAGAACTCAGAGAATAACTCCAGCTTTGGATACAATGAGTTCTATGGTAATAGCTACTCCTGGGTATTTACAAACACTGCACAGTACAAAAAAGTATTTGGTGACCACAACCTAGAGGTATTGGCTGGTCAAGAAGCGCTTACAGACGGCCGTGGTCGTGGTATTTCTGCTTCTGGTTTGAACCCATACTCTGAAGATCCACGTTATGTAACATTGAGCACTGTTGACAACCGTGTTGTTAATAGCTTCTACAGCACACACTGGAACTATTTCTCTTTGTTTGGTCGTGTACACTATGGCTTGAAAGACAAGTACTACATCACAGGTGTATTGCGTCGTGATGGTTCTTCTCGCTTTGGTGAGAGCACTCGTTTTGGTGTGTTCCCAGGTGTTTCTGCTGCATGGCGTGTAACCGGCGAAGAGTTTATGAAGAACATCAGCTGGTTGGAAGATTTGAAAATCCGTGGTGGTTGGGGTCAAATGGGTAACGACAACCCAGTTAGCCCAGCGAACCAGTACAGCTTGTTTGCATCTAGCTTGTTTGCTTCTGCTTATGATATCAATGGTACAAACAGCAGTGTTGCGAATGGTTTCTACCAGAGCTTGGTAGGTAATCCAAATGCAAAATGGGAGGTAAGCACCACTTCCAACGTAGGTTTTGAGGCGCTTATGTTCAATGGCAAATTGGATGTTATCGTTGACTTGTGGGAGAAGCGTACTTCTGACTTGTTGTTCAACCCACCACTACCTGATGTATTGGGAAGTTTTGCTTCTGCTCCATTCAAAAACCTTGCTGAGATGGTTAACAGAGGTATTGATCTTCAGTTGGTTAATAAAGGAAAGTTGGGCAGCAAAGCGGGTTATGAGTTGACCTTGACAGGCTCTTTCTTGAAGAATGAGATCGTTAAGATTGATGAGACAATCGACTACTTCGATGCGTTCCCAGCTTCTAACCGCTTGGCTGGAACGATGGTTCGTAACCAAGTTGGCTACTCTATCTCTGCATTCTACGGTTATCAGGTAGAAGGTTTGTTCCAAAACCAAGCAGAAGTAGACGCAGCTCCAGCACAAGATGGCGCGGCTCCTGGCCGTTTCCGTTTTGCTGATCTCGACGGATACGATGAGGCTGGCTTGTTAACAGGTAAGCCTGACGGAAAAATTGATGCTGCTGACCGTACCTACATCGGTAGCCCAGTTCCTAAGTTTACTGGAGGTATGAACTTCAAGGTGACCATGGGTCAGTTTGATGTGGAGACCTACATGTACACGTCTATTGGTAACAAGATCTTCAACTTGTCTAAGTGGTTTACTGATTTCTACCCATCCTTTAAGGGTGCTGCGATTGGTGCCAGCGTGAAGGAATCTTGGTCTCCATCTAATACAGGTTCTCAGAATCCAATTTTTGAAGATGCTTCTAACTTCAGTACCAATACACAACCTAACTCTTGGTATGTAGAGGACGGATCTTTCTTCCGTATCCAAAACTTGACACTTGGATATACGCTTTCTGAGGATATGATGAAGCGCATGAAAGTATCTCGCGCTCGTATCTTTGCTTCTACCAACAACCTCTTTACCTTTACCAAGTACTCAGGTCTTGATCCAGCGGTGGGTGGTGCAGCAGATACTACTTTTGGTATTGATGTAGGCAACTACCCAGTGACACGCAGCTTTATGTTTGGTTTGGGTATTACGTTCTAATTTAGTCCTTTCTTACCAATACTGTTAAAAACAAGAATTTAAATATGAAAAATTGGATTAATAAAATCTTATTTTTTGCAGCGTTTGCTTTGACAACCAATTTGTTCTTAAGCTCCTGCAAAGATGAATTTTTGGAGGTTTCTCCAACTGCCTCCCTAACGGAGGAGGTTTTGAGTTCCAAAAAAGGGATTGAGGGCCTCCTAATCGGTTCGTACAGTGTATTGACAGGACGCGATCAACTCTTCTATTCTGGATTTGGTAACTGGGTACACGGTAGTATCTTGGGTGGCGAGGCTAACAAGGGTACCAATGGTGGTGACCAGGCGGTTGCCAATGCGGTACAGCGCTTTGAGACCCTTCCTAACAGTGACTTACCTGCTCAGAAGTGGTCTATCTGCTTTGAAGGTATTTCTCGTGTAAACAAGACATTGGCTGTATTGGCTTCCAGTACGGATCCAAATCTTACTGAAGCAGATCGCAAGCAGTACACTGCGGAAGCTCGTTTTTTGCGCGGTTTCTACTATTTCGAGTTGCGCCGCCTGTTTGGTGCGGTTCCATACATCGATGAGAACACTTCTGCAGATGATGCGATCAAGACTCCAAACAACACGGATATCTATCCTCAAATTGAGGCTGACTTCCAGTTTGCAGCAGATAATTTGGCTGAAACGAATGCAGCACTTGGCCGTGCTAACAGCTGGGCTGCAAAAGCATTCTTGGGTAAAGTATACTTGTACCAAAACAAGCATGCGGATGCCAAGCGTATGTTTGACGAAGTTATTCAAAACGGTAAGAATGCCGGTGGCGTGAAGTATGGTCTATTGACCAACTATGCGGATGTGTTCAAGCCTGAGTTTGAAAGCGGTGCAGAATCTATTTTCTCTGTACAGACAGCGGTGAATACAGGTTCTACTGCCAATGCAAACGGTGAACATGTATTGAATTTCCCTTACAACTCTGGCTCTGATGGCCCTGCAGGCTGCTGCGGTTTCTTCCAGCCTAGCTTTGAGTTGGCTAACTCTTTCCGTACGGATGCCAATGGCTTGCCTTTATTGGATGGTTCTTACAACAATCCTTCCAATGAGTTGAAAACCGACTGGGGCGTTAAATCAGCTGATCCATTTACTCCTGATGCTGGCCCAGTGGATCCACGTTTGGATCACTCCGTAGGTCGTCGCGGTATCCCTTACCTTGACTGGATCGACCACCCAGGAGACAACTGGATTCGTGACCAAGCTTATGCAGGTCCGTATTCTCCAAAGAAGTTTGTATTCTATAAGGGTACTATGGGTACGTTCACCGATGGCTCTTCTTGGACCCGTGGTTGGACAGCTATCAACCAGCCGCTTATGCGTTATGCTGACTTGTTGTTGATGGCTGCGGAGGCGGAAGTAGAGGCTGGTAGCCTTGAAAAAGCACGCGAGTACGTAAACCAAGTTCGCGCGCGCGCTGCAAATGCTTCTTCTTGGGTAAAGCGAGGAGACGGCTCTAATGCGGCTAACTACAGCATTGGTTTGTACACTGCTCCATGGACATCTAAAGATGCTGCTAACACCGCTATCCGTATGGAGCGCAAGTTGGAGCTTTCTGGTGAAGGTCACCGCTTCTTCGACTTGGTTCGCTGGGGGGTTGCTGATCAGGTGTTGGATGCTTACTTGGCCTTTGAAGGCGCTCGTTTGACCAATGCATTGGGTGGAGCGCAGTTCACCGCAAACAAGTGTGAGGTGTATCCAATCCCACAGGCACAAATCGATATCCAGGGTCCAAGCGTGTTGAAGCAGAACCCTGGCTATTAATCTATGTAATTTAAAAACGCTACTTGAGCGACAGGTGTAAGATGCGATAGGCAACTGGCTTCTGTGATAAAAGTAGCTACAATAATGGAGGGGGTAGGTGGTAAAACACCCATCCCCTCCTGTTTGGGTTATAATTTAGAAGTTTCTATAATAGGTATCAATAATATTACTGTTCCTTATCAGCCTATCGCTAGAAATGCTTAAGGAAGGCATTATAGACTAATTCTCCTTTTTGCGTTAATTACTCTTCAATTGTTAAAAATATATTTCTGTTTATAGTTTTGACTCAATTTTCTTTTAAACAATTTTTCACAAATAATTTTTTGGACATGAAAACAAAACAGTCATTTACAAACCTATTATTACTGTTGGCAGCGCTAGGGTTGTCTATTAATTTAGTTCTTTCTAGTTGTAGTAAAAAGGAGCAGGAAGCTCCTGACCTCTTACTTAGTACCTTTTATTTGGGAGGCAATAAAGTGGTTGTCCGGAATCAGGTGGAACTAAACGGATGGGTAGAGCAGTATTTGCACGATGGTACGATTATTCAAACTACTGAATTTAGGTATTCAGATGAAGGTAAGTTTTACTACCTCTATTCCAAAGGTACAAAAGGCAACTTACTGAGTACTATTGGTATTCCCATTAACCTAGATAGTACTTCTGAGGTTGTCGGTTCAAGGGATAATGGCGGCGGTGAAGGTGGGTGTACCCATAGATGTGATCAAGCAAGTTTTAATCCTTGTTCCACTTGTGATTTAGTAATTCATGAAAAGTGTAAAAGTCAGTCGTGTACGTGCAAGACTGGAACAGGTAGTTGTGACGGTTCAATTAACTTTATTGAATAAGTTCTTTGTTGAGTCCTAATCGAACAGAAATTAAGCCTTCAATCCTTTGGATTGGGGGCTTTTTTATAGTACGAGTACTAATTTATATTAATATTTTAAAAATGTGAGGTGGCTGGTAATAATATTTTGTTTTTAAACTAGTTTTTTATCTGTCAGACCTAGGAGGGGCAAACTATTTATATATTTGTGAGGACTTCCACAGATAGGAATGTTCATTTTGTAAAAAAAGAAAAAAGAAGATTTTATATTGCATTTGATAAATAGGCTTCTAATTACAATCGTTGAAGGGGTGAGAATGGTTCATGCATATTCCTTCGTCTTCGGTTTACGTTAGAGGTTATTTTGGATGACAGGAGAAAAAGCATGAAAAACAGTTTTCAATTTGGTTTAATCGCAGCTGGAGCCCTTTTTTTCTTGTCGGCTTGCCGGCAGGAGTCCCCTTTATTCGAGTTGGTGGCGAGCGAAAAAAGTGGAATCACTTTTAATAACGACATTACGGAATCAGACTCCTTGAATATCTTGAAGGATGAGTTTATGTACAATGGAGGAGGGGTAGGTATTGGCGATTTGAATGGGGATGGGTTGCCTGATATATACTTTACCGGGAGCCAGGTAAAAAATCACCTGTATTTGAACCGCGGGCAATTGCATTTTGAAGAAGTGGCCGATCTCGCCGGCGCACAAAAAGACCTAGGAGAGTGGTCATCAGGCATCACCATTTTGGATATTAACCGCGACGGTCGGAACGATATTTACCTCTGCAACACGTTTGTCAAAAATCCTGCATTAAGGCGGAATCGGTTGTTGATTAACCAGGGGAATAATGAAAAGGGCGTTCCCCAATTTATCAACCAGGCGGAGCAATATGGAATTGCCGATACCACCCATTCGAGCAACGCGCAGTTTTTTGATTATGACAACGATGGGGACCTGGATCTATTTATTGCGGTCAATTATATGGACTCCAATTTCCCAAACAAGTATATTGAGAAATCAACGGATGGCAGTTCGCCCAACTGCGACCGCCTGTATCGCAATGACCTGCTGTCAGACGGACGTGTTTTTTTTACCGATGTAACCAAGGAGGCAGGCATATTGCTGGCAGGCTATAGCCATTCCTGCATCATTGCTGATTTTAATGAAGATGGGTGGCAGGATATATACGTTGCCAATGATTATGTCAGCAATGATTTATTATACATCAATCAAAAAGATGGCCGATTTGTCAATCAGATCGCTGGTATGTTTAAACACCAGGCAGGTTCGGCGATGGGTAGTGATCTGGCCGATATCAACAACGACGGTGCCCTGGATTTATTTACCACGGAGATGCTGCCCTATTATAACAAGCGGAAGAAATTATTTATTGGACAAAATAATTACTCAACTTATATCAACAACCGGCAGTATGGATATGAGCATCAGTACGGCAGGAATGTGCTTCAACTTCAACAAGGGTATAGTCCGGAAACGGGTTTGCCGGTGTACAGCGATGTCTCGTTTATAACGGGATTGCAGGAAACGGAGTGGAGCTGGGCCCCATTATTAGCCGATTATAACAACGATGGACAGCGGGATTTGTACATCACCAATGGGTTTCCGAGGGATGTGACGGACCATGATTTTACGGCTTTTCACAGTTCTATCCGGTTTTTATTGGCCCCGATGGATTTGCAGGATAAAATACCAAAGGTAAAAACCCCTAATTTTTTATTTTTAAATCATGGGGATTTGCATTTTGAGGATCAAACTTTGAAGGGGGGTGTTTCCGTTCCTTCTTATTCTAACGGAGCCGCTTATGCGGATCTTGATTTAGATGGCGATTTGGATTTGGTGGTGAATAACATTGATGATGCGGCGTTTTTATTTAAAAACAACTTAGATAACCGAAAGGAGAAATCCCATTTTGTTCGGATCCAACTTTTTGGTAATCCGGCTAATCCGGATGCGTTTGGGGCGACAGCTACGTTATATGTTAAAGGCATCACCCAAAAAGCAGCGGTGGTTTCTGCTAGAGGGTATCTTTCTTGTTCGGAGCCTATATTACATTTTGGTTTGGGAGATATTACAGCAGTCGATTCCTTGGTAATTGATTGGGGAAGAGGCGAAAAATCGGTCGTGCGGCAGGTTGGAATAGATCAAGTCACAACGCTTCGGTATGTAGATCTTCCAAAGCAAACGGCTGTAGTACCAGTTGTTTTGGAGGAGGAACCGTATTTGAAGGCATTACCTGCTTCGGCGTCAGGCTTAAACTATGTATCGGATGATTATGATTTCATTGATTTTAATAATCAATGGACCTTACCGCACAAGTACTCTCAATATGGGCCTGGCTTGACGGTAGGCGACGTAAACAATGATGGATTAGATGATTTATTTATTGGGGCGAGTGCACAGAACGAAGCTTGGCTTTATACACAAACTCCAGAAGGTCAATTTGTACGGCAATCGGTAGACAATAAAGCAGAACCTAGAAAAATGGAAGAGGATCTTGGATCCTTACTTTTTGATGTGGATCAGGACGGGGATCAGGATTTGTACATTGCCAGAGGAAGTCCGCAGCAGCAGAGCAACTGGGAGTATTATCAAGATATATTATTGTTGAACGACGGGAAGGGCCATTTTTCTAGGGCTACTGATGCGTTGCCAACGGAAACGGCCTGCAATCAGACGGTTCGGGCGGCTGATTATGATTTGGATGGAGATTTAGATTTATTTGTTGGTGGCCGTGTATTACCGATGAAGTATCCTAAAGCGGACCGCAGTTTTATTTTGCGGAATGATACACCGGTTGGAGGGCCTGCTCGCTTCACAGATGTTACGGAACAGGTTTGTCCGGAGCTTGCTTATTTTGGACTGATTAGCGATGCGATTTGGACGGATTTTAACAATGATTTTCAGCCTGACTTATTGATTGCGGCGGAGTGGAAGCCACTTTCTTTTTTTGAGAATAAGAATGGTCAATTGGTGAATGTTACGGCTTCAACGGGCCTGAAGAACTATTCAGGTTGGTGGACCAGCATTACTTCTGCTGACTTTGACAATGATGGTGATTTGGATTATGCGGCTGGAAACTTCGGTCAAAACACCTATTTCAAGTGCTCGAGTAAGGAGCCATTGCGGATATACGCCAAGGATTTTGATGGAAATGGCTCCTGGGATCCCTTTATAACTTGCTATTGGCGCGACTCGCTTGGGAAAAAACGCGAATATATTTACCACACTCGAGACGATGTAATGAAGCAGTTGGTAGTCTTGCGCAAGCGGTTTAATACGTACGGCGCTTTTGGTGAGGCCACGCTACAGGACATCTTTCCTAAAAAAGAGTTGGAGGGTGCACAAATCATGGAAGCGAACTATCTTTCCAGCGTTTATATTGAAAATCTAGGGGGGAGACGATTTCAATTGCATGCACTACCAACCGGCGCCCAGTTAGCTCCTATTTATGGTATGTTGCCCTATGATTTGGATCAAGATGGCTTGTTAGACCTATTGATGGTAGGGAATGATTACGGGATGGAGCTACTACAAGGTCGTGCGGATGGTTTTTATGGGTTGGCCTTGCGGAATGAAGGTGGGGGAAGATGGGCACCTATGGACCGCTCCAAGTCAGGTTTTTTTGTGCCTGGAGATGCGCGGGCTTTGACAAGGCTTCAACGAGCGGATCAGCGGTCACTATTGTTGGCGAGCCAGCACAGCGATGCTTTACGGAGTTATGTGGTCAGTTCCTCGGGCGCCGCGGTTCCACTTCTAGCATCAGAAGTGTATGGAATGGTGGCCCTATCTGATGGTCGTGTTCAGCGACAAAGTTTTTTCCGAGGGAATGGATTTATGGGTCAGGCATCCCATAGCATGTTGGTGCCTGTTTCGGCGAGAGAAGTATTGTTGTATGATGGAAAGGGCCAGTTGTCGCGCAAAGTAACACCTGGCACCCATTGAACCCCAATAGAGCTAGAGAGAGTACACTATTTCCCATTTTTGGTTGATTTGAAAAAAAAAATAAAATAATAAACGTATGACCAGACGTGAATCCTTCCAGCGCATTGCCCTCTTGTTGGGGGGAGCTGCGCTTGTACCCTCTGCCTTAGCTGCTGCGCTTGCGCCTCCTTCGGAATCTATGTTCTTTCTTCCTGCCGATCGATTGGCTTTATTGGATGAGCTTTCCGAGGCAATTATTCCTACCACTGACACCCCAGGTGCAAAAGCAGCCGAGGTTGGCAAGTTTATCATTCATGCGGTGGAGAACTGTCTGCCAGCAGATCGTAAAAAACGGTTTTGGGAGGAATTGGAGGCGGCAGAGGCCAGTTGTAAACAGCAGACGGGCAAATCATTTATGGAATGCAATGATTCTGAGCGGGTTACTTTTCTGACCTGGCTACAAGATCAGAAGCGTCCTGCGACTGAGCAGGACATTCCTCCTTTTTTTACAGGATTAAAAATGTTGGTTCTACATGGGTATTTTACCTCTGAAATAGGAGCGACGCAAGCATTGAATTACGATCCAATTCCTGGCGGCTGGATTGCCGATATGAAGGTAGATGCAAACACCAAAGCTTGGACACCCATTTTTTAACTTTTGAGCACTTTGTTCTGGATTTTCCAAACGGTATTTGGAGC
>Ga0208787_1001072_pt1 | contig 12369 bp, 29 predicted proteins | sample Wag4_2014_7_11_FD_187362 | JGI IMG/M metagenome (GOLD analysis project Ga0208787, IMG submission 187362) | Fresh water microbial communities from Ohio, USA - Utica-2 Time Series HT 2014_7_11 (SPAdes) (version 2) | ecosystem: Environmental > Aquatic > Freshwater > Water tank | place: USA: Ohio... | reverse complement strand
TCGGGGGTCATGACATCCACCGATTAAAGGGTTTGGCCATCATATTGCATATGGATTCACCCGTCTAGACTGGCCACTGTCCACATAATCGTCCTCGTCCCAGTCATCCCGCGGCGGTGGATCGACCTCGAGCCATCCCCCGTCCCTCAGGAACCTCAAGGCCTGAGTGGCCGCATCCACGAAGTCATCGTGCGACGTATCAGGGAAGGCACAGATCTGGGAGACGAACCCTTCTGCCCAGTCTCTTACATAACCCGGCCTCTGAGAGCTCTCAGGAATCCATACACGCCCTCGAGCGATGATGTGCGACACGATGTTTAATCTCTGCATCTTGTCGGCATTGCCGGGGTTGTACGCCCTCACAGGCAGGTGCGCCCGCTGAAGGTCCTGAATCAGGCTGATACCCGCAGACTTGTCCTCCACGAGGATCAGGTCGACCCTCTTGCGGTCCCTCCCCTCCCCGAAGACGGTCTCGTACTCCTCTTGGACCTTAGGCCTGAGGTCAGGGTACTGGAGCCTGTCCTGCCACGCATCGATCAGCATGACGCTCATCGGGCCATCTATTGGCTTGAACACGCCAAATGTTAGACAGGCGGTCGGGTCGTTGGCCGTCTTCTCTGTATAAGCGCAGTCGTAGGACTGAATGATGTACTCGAACTTGGGGAACTCCCGTCCGTTCGGCCAGAGCCTGAACCAGTCCCGCTTGACGATGCCAGACTCCTCGGGGTCGATGATCTCGGCGTAGATCTCCTGTCTTCCGAGTCTCGTCCCTTCGTAGCTCAGGATTTGCTTGCGGAAGTTGTCTGACAGGTTGTCAAGGTTTGAGTAGGTCGACGCCGTCGTCAGGGCGACATCTTCCCCATCTCTGGCCACCAGCTCGAGAATCAGGTCTTTAGGTCTAGGGGTCGTCGTGCAGATGGTCCGGGTCTTCTTACCGAGACGGACACCGAACTGGATCTGGTCCCACGCCTCCTGTAGGTAGTCCCATGCGGCCAGCTCATCAAGCCACGCCCCGTGGAACTGTGGCCCCCGGAAGCGCTCAGGCTCGCTCGCTGGGATGCCCTTGATCAGGCTCCCATTGGTCAGCTTGAGCTCGTGCAGCGCCTTGTTGTAGTCAGCGATCAGGATCTGGGGGATAACGCTCAGGAGGCCAGAGTCACCCTCAAAGCACGTCCCTCGCACGTCAGCAGACGTCGGAGCAGCCACCAGCCACCTCGTCCCGCTCTCCTTCCATGCCCACCAGCCCACCTGCTCCGCGGCTGTCCTCGTCTTCCCAGCCCCTCGGCCTGCTAATAGTAACCAGATGCTCCACCAATCCCCGGGAGGCAGGATCTGGTGCTTATGCGCCTGCGAGAGCCATCTCATCCGCCAGCCATACGCGGCCTGTTGATCAGCCGGTAGCTTGGCAAACTCCTGTCGGGTCCGTGGGTCCCTCAGGACCGCCTCGACCTCACTCACTCTGCCGCTTAGCCTCGAGGTTCGTCAGGATGGCGTCAAACAGCGTCACGTCAGCCTGAATCTGGATCGGGGACTCCTTATTACCAGAGAGCTCCACCCGGTCGCCATACCGCTTGGGGTTCCACTTGGCCAGTAGCTTCAGACCAATGTCAGCCCGCACCCGCTGCCACTGAACATACCCGGAGTCGATCCGGTTACCGCCCTCAGACAGAATCCGCTCAGGCTCCTGATTGACGTCCAGCCAGATCTGCTCAGCGATTGCGTCCTGCCCGACTTCACGAGCTCGCGCGATGGCTACGGAAAGACCGACGCCCTCTGCACCCAAAATATCGTCCCTACACATCCAGTCATACACTGTCTGCCAAGACGGCATGTGCTCATCTCTACAGATTTGTCTGAGTGGTTCTCCGTTAGCGAGCCTTTCGCACATCTCCTTAGCGATCTCTGGCGAGTAGCGGCTTGGACGGCCGGTTTTTTTTGGCGGCGTCTCTTCTGTCGGGGCTTCGGGCTTCTTACGGGGCATCACGTTCTCTCAGTGATTGATCTGCGGCGATTCTATAACCTCGGCCTTAGGTTGTGAATATGGGCGGGTCACCCGGGGGAGAAGACACGCACGGTCATCCGGGCCCCGCCTGCGGGTGTTTTGTCCCACCGCCCGCTGGGGAATTCATACAAACAGCATCGCAAGTACAGCCATGATCCAAGCAAACCCTGCGAAAACCCGCATCGACATTGGTTCCCGCTCTTGCATTATACGCCGTTCGCGCATTTTTAGGTACTCATTCCTGTTCATCGAATGCTCCGTTTCTGTCGGCCTCGAGTGCTTCTTGGTCTACGCGCTCACTCACGTACAGCGCGTATGCACGTTCTGGTTTCCCTTCGAATGCCTCGCAGATCTCTTGGAAGCAGTCGTTGTCCATGAGGAAGGCGATTGCATCATCTCGAGCCGAAGCTGTGTGGCTCATGTACCAGCCGCCCTCCGACCTCTTGCCGCTCTTGCATAGGTCAAGCAGCTCACCATAGCGCTCGTTCATCCAGCGATCTGCACGCTCCTCACGCCGGCTGTTGGCGGGCGCAGTGAATGCAGGGTTGTCAAAGAAGCGCTCTACGATCTTGTCCATTTCTTGAAAAGCCATTTGGTTTCTCCTTGTGAGGGGGCCGGAGCCCCCGTTGAAATTATTCTTGGCAAAGAACTGCGTCGGAGCCCCACTTGTCGCCGGTGCGAAAGATGAAGGGGCGGACGTTCACTGCCGTCTTGCCGCTCAGGGTGACCCATGCCGGAGCAATCTCTTTGCGCTCACGCAGGCCAAGCTGCTTCTGAACACGGCTCTTCGATCCAATCGGGACAAACTTGCGGCCATACTGGTTAGCCTCCTCGTCAGACAGCAACCAAGTCGATCCAAACTGCGTCTCAATGATTTTCGCGGCCACACGGCGGTCGCCATCATAGAGGCCAAAGAAAACTGAGGTGTTGCCGTTCTCAACGATTCGTGCCTTTGCGTCATCGAGTCGTGCGCTGACGCTATGCGCCCACTGGCTCAAAAACCCATCAGTGTCACAACGCTCGAAAGACTCCTGCTCCGCCTGAATGTGCTTAGCTGCTGATTCGCGGTATTGCTGTGCTGTGTTCATTTTCATCTCCTTGTTACCGGTCGGAATGACCGTAGACATATGGTCTCAAACCCTCTTGGTTTGTGCAACTTTTTTTGTGTTTTTTTTGTTAGGACAAACCCTAGGGGCCGAAGCCCCACCGATTAGAACTCGGGATTCCAGCGGGTGATGTGGCCGTTAACCATTGACCAGATCTTGTTGTTCACCCATGCGCCACTTTGGCCACGGCGGTAAAACTTGCGGCCAGTGCTGGTCACGATGAGCTTCATCGACTTGCTGATGCTGACGATGGTGCCGCAGGGGTAGTAATCGCCATTGAAGGTGTAGGACACCTCCTCACCTACCGAAGGGGCCTCAATCACGTTGTAGCGGGGATAGCAGCCCTCGCCGGCGTCGGTGGCGATGTAAGTGTCGCCAGTGAGGTTGGAGGCCGAAGCGGCCACCTTCTGGGCCATCTCAAGGGTCTCGAAGTCATTGCGACAGGCCCAGCCGGCTTGCGTGGCTGACCACCATACATTTGGACCGGCTGCGGGTACCTTGTCAGAGATGGCGGTCACGTTGAAGTCGGGGGTGATGTTAAAGAATTTCATCTGTCTTCTCCTTGTTGTCCGGTCCGAAGTGACCGTATGGATATAGTACAGAACCTTCTTGGTTTGTGCAAACTATTTCGTTAGGACAAACCCTAGGTCGACTCAACCAGCTTCTTAGCGAACTCGACCGCTTGGTAGTAACCCTCCGCCTCGTGTCTCTGCTCGTGGTACACGACCCAGACAGTAAAGCCCCATCGGTCCTTGTCTGGTATCACCCGGGCAGACCCCTTGGGGCCCACCACGGTCGCCTCAACCCCTGCCTTGGTGTATCGCTCGTTTACGCTCATACCTCTTCCACTGTGATGCGGTAGCGCCTTCCGTTGCGGTCAGTAACCTCGATGGTTTTCTTCGTGCTCTGAAGGTAGCCCTCTGGGGCCAGATCCAACCGGGGGCAACCCACATGGGCCAGAAGCCTGTCAGTATCGTTGGCCTTCAGATTGCCGGCAATCGTTTCAGCGATGTAATCGCAGTAGGCAATCAGGCTATGTGCCCGGACCGTTTCCTCGACGATGCTTGCGATGCTCATGTCTGTCTCTCCCATCCGTACCACACCCCAGCAGGTGCCTGCTCGTTCAGCTTCTCAGACTCCTCCTGCGCCTCAAACTGCTCCTCAAACCACTCGACCGTTCGAGCCCGCTCGGAGCCGTCATCCAAGAATCTCACTACTACCCATCCCTTGTTCATGTCTTCTCCCGAAGGGGCCAAGGCCCCGTTGATTTACAGGTAAATTTTGTGCTGAGTAACGCAAGCCCTAGTGGTGCCCGACCTCACTTCAGCAAGGGTGTCAAAACCACGCACACCACACCCCTTCTCGTCCTCAAAATCCCAGCCTCGTTTGAGGGTCACGATGATGCCGCTACCGTCACCACGCTCGTCATCGATGTTGGCGATCCAGCGTCTTGTATCCAGCAGGGTTTCAATTGTTTTGCTCATGAATTGCTCCTCGATGGGGGCCGAAGCCCCCGGTTGATTAAAGGTATGCGTCCGACTTTTTTAAGCCAGCACCCTTGTTGAACATCGCTTGCGCTTCGTCTTGGTGGTGGCCGTATTTTTTGCAGAAGGCCACCAACTTCTTGCGCACAGCGACTGGGTGCCAGTACTCCCGTTCTGCATGAAGGTCCAGTTCGTGCAAGCAAAGCCAGCAGAGGTCCTCGATCGTTTTGTGGCTGAATGCATCGAAGCCGCAAACATCTGGCAAATCGTTGAGTGCTTTGTCGAATGTCATGATGGCCTCCGATTACTTGCTGGTGACCTTGACGCTGTACACAGCGGTGGTCTTGGTGTGCTCAGCGATCAGCTCAGCAGGGATGCTCAGGACCGCGGCGATGCCCTTCCAGTCAACCGTGGAGCGGTTCGTTTCAACGTAGGTGGCCTTGAACAGGGTGCCTTCGAAAGACTTGGTGCCGGAGAGGCTGGCGTCGTCCTTGATAGCGTCCTTGATTTCCTCAGCCCGCTTGGTCAGCTCAGCGATCTGAGCCTGAAGCATTCCGAGTTCGTCGATGGCGGTGAAGATGTCTGCTTTCATTTCGTTTCTCCTTGTTACCGGTCGGAAGTGACCGTATTGGTACTGTAGGTGTTTGTTTGAGTTTGTGCAAGTCCAGCACTAGGAGAAAAGCAAAATGCTAATGAAATCAGGCAGATAAAATCACGCCACCCTGATCATTTCCCGCTTCCACAGTTCCAAAATGGTTCTCTGGAAGGCCAGATCCCACATTTCCTTCTTCGTCTGCTTGTCGTACATCGTCCCTTGGTCGATCTGAGCATGGCACTTGAAGCAGAGACTAGCCACGTAGCAGTCATGAGCTTTTACCCCCATTCCCTTGCCATGGATCTGCTGATTTGAGTGTGCAGCGACAATCGTCCCATCCTCGATCCCGCACAATTGACAGGGAAGGCCCCTCAGAGCCTCTAGAAGCCGCTGATTTCGGTAAGTCATAGGGTAGCCCTCACCTCAGCCCTAGCGGACGCCTCCTGCGTCCTCCACACCTCTATCCGAGCCTGTGCGGCAATCAGCCCCCATCGGAGCTCCTCCTCCGTCTCAACCGCGGCCTTCAATCCGTTTAGCAGCTCGATGTACTCCTGATCGCTGTAAGCCTCCCGCTCTTGAGCGTTGACGGCGTTCTCCATGGACCTCTTCATCAAAATCGCCTTCAGGCTCTTGCGGTATTCCTCGAGATAAATCCGGTCTGCTTTGGCTTGGGCGTACCGCTTGCCCTGCTTGAACAGGTACTCAATCGCTGCGTCTGGTGTCTCACTCATCGTTTGTCTCCCGTATCAGTTTTCTCAGATCTTGCAGGTCACGTTGTAGGTACTCGTCTGCAATTCGTTTCGTTGTCCGGCTACCTCTGATCATCGTTTGCCTGCGCCGGTCGTTGTTCAACACCTTCTGCACTGCCCGCATGATTCGCAGGGTTTGAAGCTCCGTCATAGATCTCCACCTCAAGTCGACCGCCCATGTCATCGGCCCAGTAAATTCGCAAATCGACAATCAACCCGTCGTCAGACCACACCCCGGCATGGGTCAGGGCGTCCAATGTGGCCTTCAGCAGATTGTCGAGGTCCCTTTTACGACGATCAGGCCTGTAGGCCTTGATCACCACCCGGAGTTTCCCGGTAAAATTTTTAGCACCACCTTGGATCGAAACCTGATCCATCACCGCCTGCCGGTACTCCCGCCCAGCCTTTGAGATGACCGTGCGTCCGTTCCAGTTCCGCCAGTAGGTGTTCATCGTTGGCGGCCAAGGCAGGTTAAGAATCAATCCAGCCCTCGCCTCGGTTACCCCGCTTCCACTGCTCGATGACGTCTCGCTCAAGGATGGACCCCGGGTGCATGTCATTCCAACCACGGACCCATCCTCCCTTACCGTCGCTTTTACCGTTGAGCCACTTGTGAGCCCTATCGCGGTCACTAAGACGCATTCGGATAACATACCGGACAAGACACCGGTGTCGCTCTTGGTCATCGCCCTCTCCCTCGTTCCATTCCTTCTCCCTCACGCTCTGCGTTGAGTAAAAAATCAAAATTCAGCTCCAGCGTTGTACGTGTAGGGCACCGAGTCTGGAGCCTCCACAAACTGCTGGCTGTCCCGGTGGTAGAACAGGTGAAACCAATCCTCGGACTCGCCGTTCCGCTGCTTCTCGCACATCAGCATGGCATCTGGGGATAAAGGGTCCGTCGCTTTACCATTTTGGATGTCGTGCTCCTTCTTCTTGTTCCGCCACATGATCAGGACATTGTCGACCTGATCGGTGATGGCCCCAGTGCCCTTGATGTCGAACTTGTTCGGCAGACCTTCCTCGGAGCTCTGCTTGCGGATGTGGTGCACGAGGTGAATGTGGACATCGAGGTCTCGAGCCAGAGCTGTGATCTGGTCTACAAAAGCCTTCTGGCCGTTGTAGTCGTCTTCCCCGGCCACGCACTTCATGAGCGAGTCGATGAAAATGTGCTGCACCCCAAGAATCGTCCCGCAATACCGAGCCATGGCCAAGACCATCGCCGCGGACGTAGAGCCCTGCTGGTCAAAAAACCAGAGCTTGGTGGAGGCGAAGCTCTTGAAGTCGCTCAGGTAAGCGCCGACCTTCTCGGCACGTCCATGAACGATCTGGTCGAGGTTCACCCCTGAGAACTGCCTGAGCATCCGGTAGACCGAACGCTTGGGCTTCATCTCAAACGAGGCAATGCAGACCGTCTGCCCCTGCTGCACCAACCCGAGGGCAACCTGCCCCGTGATCAGGGACTTGCCCCCACCGTTGGAACCTGCCCACAGGGTCACCTCACCGGGGCGGAACTGAAACTTGCCTACGGACTTGGACCACGGCATAACGACCGGTGGAGCAACAGCGACAGGGTTAAGGAGCTCGTCACGGATCTGCTCGATGTACTGAGAGGCAGACCGAACCTGCTCACCAGCGTCCTGAGGGTCAACCCAGTCCTCCATCTGGAAATCTTGGTCGGAGAAAATCATATGCCCCTCCTCACCATCCAAGGCTCAACCTCGACAGGCTTTGCCCGACCGAACTTCACGGCATGGCCAACCCAAGTTCTCCACGCAGCTTGCCAGTCCCTGAAGGTCGAGCCCTTCGCAAGGTGATGGTCTTTAAAGGACCTGAGCTCATGTGCCACATCGATGCGTTGCTCCTCAGCGAACTTGATCCCATTTTCGTTGGGTTCAAAGTCTGGAGGAAGCTGGGTTAATTTGTTTTGCCTATCCCCAGTTTTTTTAATAGGTGAAGGTGAAGGTGAAGGGCATTGCTCAAGCATTCCCTGTGCATTGCTTGCTGCATTGCTTGTAGCATTGCTTACAGCATCAGTCTTATCCCACCTTTTTTGGGCTGCAACCTTTGCCCTAGCCGTTTGCCGCTCTTTCTTGTCTTTTGCGGCATCCAGCTCACGCTCAACCCTTGCATGTTTCCAAAGCCCATTTTCAATCTCAAAGTAATGCTTGATCGATGCTCGAGCAATGCTCCAAGCATCAGGCGTCATCCGAGTGATTTGAGCGAGGACAAGATCATCATCTGGTGGAGGACCGTTGCGCCAGTAATCCATCAAAATCAACAGATAAGCGCCGTGCTGCTCTGTGGTCAAGCGAGATGTGGCGGCCAAATAATCGGCAACATACAGCGGCATCCAGATGTCAACCTTCATTGGAAGACCTCTTATCTTTCGCCTCTTGCAACAGCTCCTTGATGGCCTCTCGACTCTTCTTGACGTTCTCCCGCGCCCGTTGATTTGAGCACTGGACACAACTAGCGTTGATCGTCCACTTCGAGGTGCAACCACAGTTTTTACACGCACTACCGATATACTTGTTCTCGCCATTTTTTGCGGCCAAAAGTCTTGGTGTCATGAACCCTCCTTGTTAAAGTGAAACAACAATAACCCATAACAAGTAATCACGCAACATCAACACATAACACTTAGGTGTTTTGATGCGTCAAGGAGTGCTATGAGCATGCTACAAGCAAGCGCTAAGCATTGCTTAGCGTATGCCCAAAGCATTACTCAGAGGACTTTGGTCGCCCTCCCATCTTGCCGCTACGTTGGTTCATCTTCCTTCTATGTAGGCGTGCATCGATGTCCTTTTGAATACGCTCGTGCTCCCAGCCGCGGTCCGTGAGCGTGAAGAACTCCTCGAGCACGCCCTGAACAACCTCTTCGTCCATGTCGATATGCTTGGCAAGGGCCCTTACATCCGCGGTAAGTGGCTTTTCGGTTACGTAGTAGTGGTCCATCAAAAAGCGATAACAAAGGTCATCCGCTTTGCCAAGATGGAACGTCTCTACTCTGTGCTGCAAGGGATCAAATTTGTACCAGTTCATGAGAGTCGCAGAGCCTCAATGGCGCCCTTTTCCTTATTGGTTACGGTCGTGAACGACCCCTTGCCAAACTTGTTTGTCAGGATGGCCGTGACCCTTGAATGCAACCTGCCTTTATCAAAATCGCCAAGAGGAATGAGGCGAACCTCTCCAATCTGGATGTCCTTCAGGTGGTAGTTCACGTGCGTTCCTAAACGCTCAGCGTGTTCGTACGACCCGGTTCTTCCCTTTTTGGTCTCAAACGAACCAAACGAATGAGTTTGGCCGTCAGGGTCCTTCACGATGTAAGAACAGCCCGATCCAGACAACATCATCAACGCACGACGCAGTGTTTCCTGTTGTACCTTTTCCATGTTCACTCTCCAAAAATGTCCGGGCGCATGTCAGAACGAGTGACCTGCCCGTCGGTCAACCGCTCTATCTCAATGGCCAGCTCAACGCTCGCCTTACCTCTTCCTGCCGTTAGTTGACACATCCACGTCGGGGTGATGCCCAACGACCGTGCCAACTGAGCCCTAGTCCCTCTGGGCTGCTTATCCAACCAGTCTGATAGCTTCATAAAACCTCCTCGTAAAAGTGGATGTTACACAAAAATATTTAACTTGCAAGTCCCCCTTGTAATTTTAAATTACAGGATGTACTATCTCTTCACCACATCGTGTGGGTACAAAGGAGGCGTTATTTATGTATGACCAAGCAGAGTGGCATCAACTGATGCTCGAGCGCCAGCAGCAGACCGAGGAGGCTCTGTTGCGGGCAAAACAAGGAACCGCCACAGAGGACGATTGGCGTTTAATTCAACACGAACTAGGACTAGGAAATGATCATCTCAGAACAAAACAGCAGTAGCTTCACCCCCGTACCAGCAGGCATGTGGCTCGCTCGGTGTTACCGCATCGTTGACCTTGGAACCCAGAAAACGGAGTTTCAGGGCTCGATCAAGATGGCCAAAAAATTGATGGTTCAATGGGAGATCCACAGTGAAGACGAAAACGGGAACCCGCTTCAGACCGCTAAGGGGGAGCCACTATCGATTTCAAAAACCTACACCGTCTCCCTCTCCGAGAAGGCAACTCTACGCAAGGATCTCGTCAGCTGGAGGGGTCGGGAGTTTACGGCTGATGAGCTTAGGGGGTTCGACCTCAAAAATATCCTTGGCGCGTGGGCTATGGTCTCGGTGGTTACCGCTCAGGGCAACAATGGCAGGGAGTACACGAACGTCACGAACGTGAACCCTGTGCCTGCTGCCATGAAGAAGGCCGGCTTACCCGAGGGAAAGAACAAGCTTCAGATCTTCGACCTTCAGGAACCCAACATGGAGCTCTATGAGACGTTCTCACAGGGCATCAAGGCCAAGATCGAGCTATCACCCGAGTGGAACGCAATCAAGGGCAACAAGACCCCATCCAAGGCCTCAGCCAAGGCTGATCCGTTTGACGACCTTGATAGCGACATTCCCTTCTAACCTTACAGCCGGGTTCGCCCCGGCTTTTTTTTGGAGAGCTGAATGACTGACATCTCAAAACTAAAACTAGCCCTTGAGTGCTTGGACGCAAACCAGCCAGAGATGGCCAGAGCTGTGATCAGTGAGCTGATCGACTCACAGACAACCGTTGACTGGGAGGAACTTAACCGACTCGGTCAGGAGCGTCAGGAGCGCATCAACAAGCTGATCCCAAAATTATTCGCTGCATAGGAGATTTTCTTGATATTCACGGCTGAGCAGTACGCAAAAAAACACAAGATCACGCTGTCAATCGCCCGGAAGAGATTGAAGGACATGTATGAGGCTGGATCAGTAATGAGGAAAAGAACGGGAAAGATTGGCGGGACATATATGTATGAGTTCGTTAACACGTTGAAGGCTCATGACCCGTTCAATTTAAGGAAAAAAAATTGGGCAAAACAATCGTCGGTTTAATTATTGGATTTTTATGTGGAGTGGGTTGGTTACATCTCATGTACAAGGCACAGGAGAGGGAGTTCCAAGCGAAGGACTTGCTTCAGTCCTACGAGAAGGGATTTCGTGATGCGCTCAATGCCGAGCGTCCATCGGAGCGGCTTGAGTATGTCTGTGCCGCGCTTTGGTTCAAGGGAGGTGAGAAATGACTGACGAAGAAATCTTTGACCTAGCAGACCAGTACGGGTGGATGGACGACTTTGGACGCTGGAACCTCCCAGAAGACGGGCTAATCAGCTTTGCACTGGCGGTTCTGAGAGTAAATGCAGATCAGCAAGAGCCTGCCTGCTGGATCAATGGGAAAGAACTGGCTGGTATGAGAGCATCGGCAACACACTGGGGTGCAAGCGAATGGAAAACCAACCTTGGTCTGAAGCCCATGCCCGATGATGTGCCTCTCTACACTGCACCTGTAATGTCAGAAAAAAATGTACGAGTTTCTGACAAAAATCGACTTATCCGAATCATGGGTACATTTGACCTAGCAACAGGCCATGCAGACACAATGGATCAGGCGCTAGACGCACTGGAGTCTGAGCTACGAGATGTGCTTGGCTACCTCAGAGCAAAAAGAGAATGGGTTGGGCTGACGGATGAGGAGATGGAAACAGTTTGGAAGTATGTTGAAGCAAGCGATTTTTATGACTGTGTGCAACCATTCGCCAGAGCCATCGAAGCCAAACTAAAGGAGAAGAACAATGGCTAAGTGGCTATCAGAACAATGGTGTTCTTGGTTTCATGATGGCGGGACAATAAAGCGGGACTCATTCGACAGGATTAACTGGCAATGTAATAAGTGTGGGCGATGGGCAGAGCCAGTTGATTCACGGACTGAACAAAGAATTATTGAATCGACAATTAGAGCCAAACTAAAGGAGAAGAACATATGAGCATCTCAGCAATGAAGCAAGCATTGGAGGCTTTGGAGTCTGTCGAGAAAGTAAATGGCTGGAATAAGGATTCAATTGTAGGAAGGCATTGCGCTCAGTCTGCCCACCTCCTACGCCAAGCCATCGCAGGGGCAGAGGATAAGGATGCCGATCAGTGGTATGAAAATTTATTGTGGGGTAGGCAAGAGCCTGTGGCGTGGGCAGAATTTACCAAGGATTATCTGGCGATCTGTAATGAGTCGTTTGAAAACGCCATTCCTCTATACGCCACACCCCCAAAGCGTGAATGGGTTGGGCTGGCCACCGGGGAGGCAAGAGAGTTTTACGAGAGCGACCTGAGCCGGGAACAACTGATACACAAGATAGACGAGTTTTTGCAGGAGAAAAACACATGAAGCTGCTTCTCGTGTTGGCTCTGATCTGCACTCCCGCATGGGGCCAGACATTCAGGTTCAACAATCAAGGTGGCGGCGAGGTAGTCCTTACAAATCGTTGGTGCATGTACAACGGCAAGGAATATCGACCACTGCTCGAGGTCTATTCT
>Ga0208787_1001071_pt1 | contig 12379 bp, 11 predicted proteins | sample Wag4_2014_7_11_FD_187362 | JGI IMG/M metagenome (GOLD analysis project Ga0208787, IMG submission 187362) | Fresh water microbial communities from Ohio, USA - Utica-2 Time Series HT 2014_7_11 (SPAdes) (version 2) | ecosystem: Environmental > Aquatic > Freshwater > Water tank | place: USA: Ohio... | reverse complement strand
TTGAAATAAATCCAAAGGGGTCCACATGAGTCGCAATCTTGTAATCAACGGTCGAAGCATTGGCGACGAGTATGCGCCACTCGTGATTCCAGAAATTGGAATCAACCATGGTGGAGATATCAAGCGTGCAATCCAAATGATTGATGATGTTGCAGACGCCGGCGGTGAATGCGTCAAGTTTCAAGCGCATTCCGTCGATGACGAGATGATCCCAAATGATGTTGTCCCAGCAAACTCCACCCGTTCAATTTGGGACATCATTGCTCAATGCACGCTGACAAACGATGAAGAACTCGCCTGTAAAAAACACGCCGAAGACCGTGGGCTGTTTTTTCTCTCTACTCCGTTTTCGCGAGAAGCTGCTACGCGACTCGACGCATTAGATGTACCTGCATTCAAAATTGGCTCCGGGGAATGCAATAACACTCCATTGATTCGTCATATTGCCCGTTTCGGTAGGCCAATCATTGTGAGCACCGGAATGAACGACATTGAATCGGTAAAACGCACGGTTGATGTTCTTGAGTCAGAAAACGCTTCGTATGCACTGCTTCACTGCACGAGCATGTACCCAACGCCTTATAACAAGATTCGACTTGGTTCAATTACTCAGCTGCGAGAACTTTTTCCAAACACGGTTATTGGAATTTCTGATCATTCACTTTCGAATTTGCCGTCGATTTCCGCAGTTGCATTAGGCGCATCAATCATCGAACGCCATTTCACCAGCGACATGGGCTGGATTGGTGAGGACATTGAAATCTCGGTTGACCCTGCAGGGCTCAAGGAACTTATTGAAGGTTCGCGAATTGTTCATCAGGCAACAGGCGGTTCAAAGACCGTATTGTCCGAAGAACAACCCACAATTGACTTTGCATATGCCTCTGTTGTTGCCATTAAAGAGATCTCAAAGGGTGAAATTCTTACTGAGGAAAACATTTGGGTGAAGCGCCCCGGAACCGGCGAAATTCTTGCGTACGACTTAGAGAAGGTGTTAGGCAAGTCCTCTACTCGCGAAATGCCAAGGGGCCACCAACTGGGTTGGTCTGATGTCAGTTAGCAAGCACGTCGTATTCCTTACTGGAACTCGAGCTGACTACGGAAAAATCAAACCGCTGATTCTTGCTGCCTGCGCTGAGGGGTTCAAGGTTTCAGTTTTTGCAACCGGAATGCACATGTTGGCGCGATTTGGCTCAACCATTCTTGAAGTTCGTCGAACACTTCCCGACGCTGTTTCGATTATTCCGTTTGAGAACCAAATAGTTGGTGACCCTATGGATGTGGTTGTTGCAAATACCATCAAAGGTCTTTCGCATTTCATTCAAGAAAACCAACCAGATCTACTCATTGTCCATGGAGATCGACCAGAAGCATTAGCTGGAGCAATTTCTGGAGCGCTGAGCAATACACGTGTGGTGCATGTCGAAGGCGGCGAGCTTTCTGGAACAATTGATGGTGTAATTCGCCATGCTGTAAGCAAACTTTCCCATATCCACTTAGTGGCTAATGAAGAAGCCAGAAAACGTCTGCTCCAGTTAGGAGAAGACAGCAATACCATTCACATCATTGGCTCACCCGATCTTGACATCATGCTCTCGCCTTCTCTTCCAACACTTGACGAAGCAAAATTGCGCTATGAAATCGAATTTGATTCTTACTTCATTGCAATCTTTCACCCGGTGACTACCGACCTTGACGCAAGCGCAATCGCTGCGACGGAGTTCGTCAACGGCTTGATTGATTCTGGTGAAAACTTCATTGTTATTCATCCCAACAACGACACAGGTTTTGAACAAATCCTTAGCGAATACACCAAACTGTCTAACCACAGCAAGCGATTTAGGCAATTTGAATCCTTGCGTTTTGAACACTTCCTTGTGTTGCTTAAAAATGCAAGCGGAATCGTCGGAAACTCAAGTGCAGGAATCCGAGAAGCACCTTTGTACGGAATCCCAAGTATTGATGTCGGTGATCGTCAACGTGGTCGTCATGACAGTGCTTCAATTTCGCAAGTTCCAGCACAGGCGAAGGAAATCGTCGCGGCTATTCAAAGCGCAAAACAGCAAGGGCCGACAAATTCAGATCAAGAATTTGGGGACGGTAAATCAACCGAACGATTTACTGAGTTGCTTCATTCAGGTGTTCTTTTTGAAGCACGTGTAGACAAGGTATTTGTTGATTTGAAGGACGTGATGTAATGACTTGCATCGCCATAATCCCCGCGCGAGGTGGGTCAAAGGGTATTCCAAATAAAAATCTCGCAGAGGTAAACGGACAGTCCCTTGTCTCGAGAGCAATTGAATCCGCACTTCAGTCGGGTGTAGTCGACTTTGTTGTTGTGTCTAGCGATAATCAAACCATCCTCGATGAAGCAACAAAAGCTGGTGCAGTCGCAATCAATCGTCCTGCCAACCTGGCATCAGACTCAGCTGCAATTGAAGACGCAATCACACACGCCCTGCATACATTTTCAGGAGATCATCAGGTTCCTGCAACATTGGTGCTGCTGCAACCCACTTCACCGCTTCGTAAATCTTCAACGATCAGCGACGCCGTACGTCTTTTCACCGAAAACGGCAGTGTGGGCAGCGTCTTTGGGGTGATTGAAGCAGAGCATCACCCTTACAAAACGTTGATTGCCACAGACACAACCGTGCAACCAGTGCGATCCAGTGAAGATCTTTCCCGCTCACGACAAGAACTCCCAAAGGCCTATCGACAAAGCGGAAGCATTTACGTCGTCGGTGTACAAGATTTTCTTGCCAATAATTCCTTATTCATCAGCCCCGTGCGCTGGATTGAGGTGAGTAGCGAAGAGGCTATTGACGTTGACACACCTGCCGACTTGGAAGCTGTTCGCCAAGCAGCACGTAATTCCAATGCCTAAGTTCAACTTTTCGTTTGTTTCGCACAAGAGGAAGCAAGTAGCCCTATTCGATGCATCCGGGATCAGCATTCTTAATCAGTACGTTCCAGATGATGATCTATCCGTCATTGATGCTGAACATTTGAACTTTTTTGCCGCTTTGCGCATGCTCGCTATGGGGAAAAAGTCTCTTTTTGATTACACCGTTGCCTACATCAAGACATTCAAGCCACAGTTTGTTTTTACTTTTATTGACAACAACATCGATTTCTACAAACTTGCTGCAATCTTTCCAAAAGTAAAGTTCATTGCAATCCAAAATGGGTTGCGATCCAACTACGCAAATCAAATGAACAATGGTTTTTTTGATGTTCTAGAAAATGAATCTGCTAACAACCAACTATCAGCACATGCGATTTGCGTTTTAGGGTCAAATGAAGGTGACAAGTACTCACAGTACATCCAAGCAAAGCAAATCATTACAGGGTCTTTAAAAAACAATCTGATAGGTGATCAGATTGAACCTAAAGAACATTTTGACATTGTTTATATTTCACAACACGCACCATTTGAGATTCCAAATTCAGAATTTAAATTCTTCTTTGGAAGCAAATCCATTACTGCCTCCGAGTTCTACGCCATTGAGGAATACATCGTTCGGTTCTTGGTAGCACGATGCAATCGCACAAACCAATCATTTGCTGTGCTTGGTAAGCGATCCGATTCAAGTTCGTTTGAGCGCGAGTTCTTTGATTCCGCTGCTGCTCCCCATACTGTGCGCTTCATCCCACGCACTTCAGACGCATCAACATACGAGTTTTGCAATTCTGCATCGCTTATCGTCACGACAGACAGCACAATCGGTTTTGAATTTCTTGCACGAGGCAAAAAAGTTGCATTCCTATCTGCACGGATTGATGCCATTGATCATGTTCTGTCTCAAGAGGTACATGACACCGATTTTGGCTTCCCTCTCGAACTTGGTACTTCAGGACCGTTTTGGACAAATGCGGCGAATGAGTCTGAGTTTGAGCGAGTAATTGGGTCGATTCAATCCATGTCTGATGCGCAATGGGCTTCTGCCGTTAGCCCGTACAATGAGGTATTGATGGCGTATCAGCCAGGAAATACTGCATTCATCCAGATGCTTCGAAGCGAGGGCATCCCAACGAAGAACGAGGTGACACAAGGTGCTTAGCGGTTCTTCCATTCTGATCACCGGTGGCACGGGTTCGTTCGGCCACACGTTTGTTCCAATGACTCTGCAGAAATACAACCCACGTCGACTGGTTATTTTCTCGCGCGATGAAATGAAGCATTGGGAAATGGCCAAGGACTACGCGAACGATGAGCGGGTTCGCTTCTTTGTCGGAGATGTGCGCGACAAAGACAGGTTGTCGCGAGCTCTCAAGGGGATTGATTACGTCGTACACGCTGCTGCTACCAAGATTGTTCCAACTGCTGAGTACAACCCATTCGAGTGCGTGAAGACCAATGTGATTGGCGCAATGAACCTCATTGATGCATGTATTGACCAAGGCGTAAAGCGTGTCGTTGCTCTGTCAACCGATAAGGCCAGTAGCCCAATCAACTTGTATGGCGCAACGAAACTCACCTCTGACAAATTGTTTGTCGCGGGAAACTCGTATGCAGGCAAAGATGACACACGTTTTGCCGTGGTTCGCTACGGCAACGTAATGGGTTCACGTGGGTCCATCATTCCGTTTCTGATTTCGATAGCTGACAGTCCATCAGTGCCAATCACTGATGAGCGCATGACGCGGTTCATGATCACTCTTGAGCAAGGTGTCGAACTGGTATGGAAAGCTTTTGACGATATGAGTGGCGGCGAAATATACGTCAAGAAAATTCCTTCAATGAAAATCACTGATGTAGCTCGCGCAGTGGTTCCGAATGCCAAACATGACATAGTTGGCATTCGTCCAGGCGAAAAACTGCATGAGCAGATGATCAGCTCTGACGATGCGCCTCACACTTTCTCTTACGGTGATTACTTCAAAATTCTTCCAGCCATCCATAACTGGAGCTCAGATGCCGGACGAATCGGCGATGGCGTGCCTGTAGGTGAAGGTTTCGACTATTCATCAGACAACAACCCTGAATGGATGTCTGTTGAAGAACTACAGCAATGGATTGCAGCAAATAAGGCGAAAATCGGTTCGTTTTAACAACATGGTTATCCCCTACGCCCGTCAGTCAATTAGCAAACAGGACCTAGACGCGGTTGCAAAAGTTCTTCAGTCTGATTACTTAACTCAAGGTCCAGTAGTTCCAGCATTTGAGGAAGCAGTCGCAGATCTTGTTGGCGCAAAATATGCAGTTGCTGGAAACAGCGCAACTTCAATGTTGCATGTCGCCAATCTTGCCCTCGGCGTCACTGCCGGAGATCTGGTGTGGACTTCCCCAATCTCATTTGTCGCAAGTGCCAACTGTGCTTTGTACTGCGGTGCTGAAATAGATTTTGTCGATATTGATAGCGAAACGTTCAATATGAGTCCAGTTGCACTTGCAGCCAAACTCGAAATTGCTAAGAAATCAAACAGGTTGCCAAAAGTGATTGTCCCCGTTCACATGGGCGGACAATCCTGCGATATGCAATCGATTGGTTCGCTTGCACAGCAATATGGCATCAAAGTCATTGAAGATGCATCCCATGCCATTGGCGGGTCGTACAACTCGCAAAGAATTGGTAATTGCGCATACAGCGATATCACAATCTTCAGTTTTCACCCAGTGAAAATCATTACGTCTGGAGAAGGTGGCATGGCTACCACCCAAGACGAAGGTTTGGCACACGCAATGCGCAGGCTACGTAGCCACGGAATTACACGCAATGAGTCTGAGTTTGAATTCAGCAATGATGGTCCCTGGTATTACGAACAGCAAGAACTTGGACTTAATTACCGATTAACCGACATTGCTGCTGCCCTAGGCCTCAGCCAACTGCAACGAATCGACACTTTCATTAACCAACGCAACGCCATCGCCGTTCGTTACAACGAAGCATTTGCATCAACGGTGATAAAGGCACCACAAATCGCATCGAACTCGATCTCCGCATTTCACCTCTACATCGCACGATACGACTTCGATGACTTAAACGTCACCCGAGTTCAGTTGTTTCAAAAAATGAAGGATGCAGGTGTACTGCTCAACCTTCACTACATCCCGATCTATCGCCAGCCATATTTTGCGAAGATGGGATTTGATCCAAAAACATTCCCAAATGCAGAGCGTTATTACGAACAGGCTTTCAGCATCCCGATGTATGCAGATCTCTCTGAAACCAACCAAGATACGGTGATTTCTAGCCTTTTGAATGTGCTTTCAACCCAATAGGGTTGAGGGCTAATGAATCGAATTGTGCTCGGTGGAGCTCAACTTGGTCTCCCGTATGGAATTTTGAACGGTGGAGAGACACTCAGTCGCGAAGAAGTTGCACGCATTCTTGACACGGCGGTTGATCGTGGAATTGATTCAATTGACACCGCGATTGCATATGGTCAATCAGAGTCGATTATCGGAGAAACCTCTCAGAACCGATTCAATATCATTTCAAAATTGCCACCACTTCCGGTGGACATATCAAATGTCTCAGCGTGGGTGCATTCACAAGTCCACGGTTCTCTCTCTCGATTGAAATGCACTTCGTTAGATGCCCTTTTGCTGCATCGCCCACAAGACCTGACTGGAGCCCAGGGAGCCGAGCTGTACGCCGCTATTGGATCATTAATGGCTGAAAAAATGATCCGCCGGTTTGGAGTATCGATCTACTCTCCAGATGATCTTGAAGGAATCATTGGCACATTTGATATTCATGTTGTCCAAGCACCATTGAACGTGTTCGACCGCAGAATTCTTGGAGTTATGGATCATCTTTCGTCGTTAAACATTGAAGTGCACGTTCGGTCGGTATTTCTTCAAGGTGTTCTCATCGCAAGCCCTCAAGATCGCCCAGAAAGGTTTGGGCCGTGGTCTGAACATTTTGCACAGTTTGATGACTGGGTCCGCTCCTCTGGAGTGTCCGCGATGGCATGTTGTTTGGGCTTTGCCCTCCAGCAGCAAGGTATTGCCAAATTGGTAGTTGGAACCACAAGCGCAAAATCACTTGATGAAATCATGAACTCAATTCCACATTCTGTTTTGGAAGTACCAACACATTTACAGTCATCAGTTGAACAACTCATCGACCCACGATTTTGGAATGCAGTATGAACATCGTTGCAGTAGTTCAAGCACGTCTCGGATCCACGCGTTTACCCAACAAAGTATTGGCTCCGATTGGCGATGTTCCACTCATTGAATTTCTGCTCAGCCGGTTATCAAAGTCAGAACGAATTTCCAAAATCGTTCTGGCTACATCAACAAACCAAGTTAACGATCAACTTGCTTTATTGGTTGAAAATTTGGGCTATCAAGTAATTCGTGGCTCTGAAAATGATGTGCTCCAGCGGTATGTAGATGCCGCACGTGCAACTGACGCGGACGTCGTGATCCGGATCACTGGTGATTGCCCGTTTGTTGATCCACGATTGATTGACGAAATGCTTGAAGATTTTGTCCCGTCAAATATCGACTACATGTCCAACACCGATCCACCTACTTTCGCAGACGGCTTTGATATTGAGATATTCAAAAAGAGCGCACTGTTGCAATCTGCCGATATTGCATCCTCGCCCTTTGAGCGTGAGCACGTCACCCCGTGTCTTCGAACCAACCCATTATTTACGCACAAGAACAAGACTGCCTTGATTGATTCATCCCATCTACGGTTAACCGTTGACGAACAACGAGATTTAGACGTAGTTCGAGATATTGCAAGCCACTTTGCTCCTCGAACCGACTTCTCGCTGTCGGAAATTCTTGGTGCAATAACCACCAATCCACACCTCGTTACTGGCAACCTTGGTATTGAGCGAAACGAAGGCGCAACTATGAACTCAGGTCAAAAACTTTGGAAGCGTGCACATCAGGTGATACCTGGTGGAAACATGTTGCTTTCAAAGCGCCCTGATCAGTTTTTACCTGAACATTGGCCAGCATATTTTTCCAAGGCTCATGGGTGCACGGTGTGGGACTTGGATGACAATGCACTGACCGATATGTCAATCATGGGCATCGGCACGAATTCTCTTGGCTACGGTCACCCTGAAGTTGACGCCGCAGTAGCAAAAACTGTCCGTGACGGAAACATGAGCACTCTTAACTGCCCCGAAGAGGTGTACTTGGCAGAGCGTTTGGTAGCCATGCACCCTTGGGCGGAGATGGCAAGATTCGCCCGAACTGGTGGTGAAGCTAACGCCATTGCAATTCGAATTGCACGTGCTGCCACAGGAAAATCGAAGGTCGCAATCTGTGGTTACCACGGATGGCATGACTGGTACCTAGCTGCAAACCTTGGAACCGAAAATACCTTGGCAGGACATTTGCTCCCGGGCCTTGAACCAAATGGAGTTCCCGAGAATCTTCGTGGTTCAGTCCTCACTTTTAACTACAACCGAATTGACGAACTTGAAGCGCTTATCTCTACCCATGAGTTGGGCGCAATCATGATGGAAGTCTCGCGAAACTTTGGACCAGAGGATGACTTTTTGCAGAAGGTTCGCAACCTTGCTACCAAGCACGGGATCGTACTGATGTTTGATGAATGCACTTCTGGATTCAGACAAACATTTGGTGGACTTCACAAAATGTTCGGCGTAGAGCCAGACATGGCAATGTTTGGTAAAGCGTTAGGCAATGGCTACGCAATTACGGCAGTCCTCGGTAAACGTTCAGTCATGGAGGCTGCACAGAACACATTCATCAGCAGCACTTTCTGGACAGAACGAATTGGACCTACTGCTGCTCTCGCAACGCTCGATGTGATGGAGCAAACCAAATCGTGGGAACTCATTACGAAGATGGGTACGTACATCACCGAACAGTGGCAATCAATTGCAAAGTCGAACGGTGTTGCCATAAAAACCAGCGGTTTGCCCGCTCTGACGTCATTTTCAGTTGACTCCAAATTCGCACTTGAGTACAAAACTCTCATTACACAAGAGATGCTGAAAAAGTCATACCTTGCGGGAACAAGCGTGTATGTGGCAACAGTTCATACAAAGGAAATTGTCGACCGTTTCTTCGCTGAACTCGAGCCAGTCTTTGCCCTAATTAAAGAATGTGAAGATGGACGTGACGTGAAGTCTTTGCTTGATGGGCCTACCTGTAGTTCCGGCTTCAAGCGATTGAACTAAAGGAACTACGTCGTTGATTGATTCTAAGTCTGAGTGGTTTGATCAAACGAACGTTGTGTTTCAACAAGTATTGGAACAAGTAGCAACAAATCTCAATGAGATTCATTCAGTCCATTACAGCACAAGGTATTGGAACATTTTTATGGGTTCCTGGCTTCAGCGATTTGTGCATATGGTCATGCTTCGCTTATACGAAATAGCGGGCAATAAAGAAATCTCGATTGCGACTCATGGTTTTTCACCAGCGAACACACTGATTGAATTTGCTGAACTTGCAAAAACTCCAATGTTTGTGGAGAGGCTTCATGCTGAAGTTCTCGTGCATATGAATGCATTAACTAGTCCTTCGAATACTGAAAATCACTCCCACAATGAGCAGTCGCGTCCAAATGCGAAACGGAACAAAAGCCGAACATATGTCTCGGCGACATATCTACCCCGACTCAACGAAGTTTTGCTTCAGCTTCGATTAGGTCGACTACCGCAGAAAATGAATACCTCCCGCGTCTTGACCGTGGAAATCAATGCACAAATTCGAGAGATTCTCCGAAAATCAACAGGGTCAATGGCAAGTGGAGCCGAAATAACACTCGCACTACTGCCGATGTATATGCCCTGTGTCTATGTCGAAGGATATAAACCCTTATTCGAAACCTCAAAACCATGGAAGTCGAAACGATTCCCGAAGACGATTTTCACTGCGAACCGACATCTCTATGACGACGTGTTTAATTTTTGGACAGCACTAGCAGTGGAAAGTGGCAGTCGACTCGTGGTCGCACAGCATGGCGGCAACTACGGAATCTCTGAGTTTCCATCATTTGCCGAAAACCACGAAACCCTCATTGCTGATCGTTACATCACTTGGGGTTGGAAAACAGAGGGACCGACGTATAAAGGTTTTGCACTACCCCTCATTGGTCGCAGATTGCATTCATCCCGGTCCAAAGACTCGTTGCTGGTTATCACTGACCAACTATGGAAGTACCCGCGTTCAATCTTTTCGGACATGTCCGAAAGTTCAACGTACCTTGACCATCTGAAGTCGACAATGAACGGACTCCAACCCGAGATTCGCCATAACGCGCTTCTCCGAATACACCATGCGCACCAAGATGCTGCGTCATCGCAAATTGATTGGTGGAAGCTGCATGCTCCAGATATCAAGCAAGACCTTGGAGATATCGACTTCGAGACACGTCTAAACGAAAGTCGCTTGTTGCTTATTGCCCACAACGGAACATCGATCCCTGAAGCAATTGCACTAAACGCACCGACGATTATCACCTGGAGCGACTCGTACATGAAGGTCAGGAAAAGCGCTGAAGCCGTTTTTGATGCATTGGAAGCAGCTGGGGTCTTCCACCGAACTCCAGAATCTGCGGCATCATTTATCAACCTAATTTGGAATGATGTTGATGGTTGGTGGAATTCACCTGCGACCATTGAAGCGCGCAAACAGTTCACCGACCAGTACGCACGTACGGTTCCGAAACCTGTGCGATTCTTGGCTAAAGCATTGCAATTCTGAACAACTGATTATCAGATAGGTTGACCACCGTGTCAAAAGTATTGATCACTACTTCTTCATTCAGTTTGGGTAATTTTTCCCAGGCAAAGTCTCTTCAGGACGCCGGAATTTCACTTGAAATGAACCCGCATGGTCGACGACTCAGCGAAGAGGAAGTTGCAGAACTTGTTGCCACTGACGTCATCGCAATATTGGCTGGACTTGAACCCCTTACCGATCGCGTCCTATCAAACGCAAAATCGTTGCGAGTAATCGCTCGATGTGGAACGGGACTCGACAGCGTTGATCTGCAAGCAGCTAGTCGATTAGGGATTGATGTGTTCAATACTCCTGACGCACCCACCCAAGCGGTGGCCGAACTCACCATCGCGCATATGTTGAATTCATTGCGACATATTTCAACTACGGACTCAAATATGCGATCAGGAAAGTGGACTCCAACAATGGGTTCACTACTCGCAACAAAAACTGTTGGACTTATTGGTGTTGGCCGAATCGGCAGCGCCGTTGCCAAACTTGCACAGGCGTTTGGAGCGCGTGTCATCGGTTTTGATCCAGTAGTTAATTCACACAACTCCGTTGAATTGCTCTCGCTTGATGAGGTTCTCAACCAAGCCGACATTGTTTCATTACACGTACCAATCAATGATCAGACTCACCACATTCTGAATGCGAACACCATTTCACGCATGAAGCCCGGATCGATCGTTGTAAATGTCTCACGTGGTGGTCTTATTGATGAGTCAGCACTTCACGATGCATTGAAATCTCAACACTTGTCTGCTGCAGCTCTTGACTGTTTCGAAGACGAGCCATACTCGGGCCCATTGCTACAAATTCCCGGAGTCCACGTCACAGCGCATATGGGTTCATATGCGCGTGAAACCCGTGATCTCATGGAAGTTGAGGCAAGCACCAATTTGGTGAATGGACTTCGAAAGCGCGGATTGATCTAACCAATAGACTGAACGCATGATCGCCGCTCTCATGATCGGCCGTGCCGGCAGCACTGGTTTCCCAGGAAAGAATGTCTCGCTCGTACTGGGGCGACCACTCTGTGAGTATCCGTTGATGGCCGCATCCGGATCCATCAACGTTGATCGAATTTTCATCTCAACCGATTCTGATCAGATTCGCAAAATTGGCGAAAAATACAACGCCACCCACATTGAACGACCTGCGCACTTAGCAACCAGTACTGCTCTGTCAGATGATGTGTTTGTGCATGCCTTTGGCGTGATCAAAGAGACATTGGCCGCAGAGGGACAGCAGCTCGACTTTCTGGTCTTACTATTTGCTAACGCTGCAACGATCAAGACCGAGTTCATAGACCAGGGCATCGAAATGCTGCGCAACGACCCAAAAATGGATGGCGCAGCAACTACTTCTATCTACAACATGTACAGCCCATTGCGTGCACGAAAAATGGGATCAGATGGTTACCTCAAGCCGTTCGTTCCTTTTGAAGCCATCGGTGACCCCTCAACGTTTAACACCAGTCGCGATTCTCAAGGCGATGTGTATTACACCGACGGTTCAACCATTGTGATTCGCCCTCGCTCTCTTGAGAATATTTCTGAAGGACTTCTTCCTCACAAATGGATGGGGCAACACATTGGATCCATTCCAAACTGGGGTGGATGCGACGTTGACTATGAGTGGCAAGTACCGATTGTGGAGTTTTGGCTCAAGGCCCACGGTTTTTCGGAAGGTTCGTAGTAG
>Ga0208787_1001068_pt1 | contig 12392 bp, 7 predicted proteins | sample Wag4_2014_7_11_FD_187362 | JGI IMG/M metagenome (GOLD analysis project Ga0208787, IMG submission 187362) | Fresh water microbial communities from Ohio, USA - Utica-2 Time Series HT 2014_7_11 (SPAdes) (version 2) | ecosystem: Environmental > Aquatic > Freshwater > Water tank | place: USA: Ohio... | reverse complement strand
AGTTGAAAGTGACGGGTATACTGACTGATGCTGAAACAGGTGCAGCCTTAATAGGTGCTACGGTACAAGTTAAAGGAACAACTAATGGGACATCAACTGATCTTGACGGAACTTATTCCATAGAAGCACCTGATGGAAATGCCGTATTGGTATTCTCTTATATTGGTTATGTCAATCAAGAGGTAGTTATTGGAAACCAAACTACTATTAATGTTAGTTTGGCTCCAGACGTGCAATCGTTAAATGAAGTAGTTGTGGTTGGTTATGGAGCTGTTAGAAAAACAGATTTAACGGGAGCCGTAGACCAGTTACAATCAAAAGATATTGTACGTGCAAATCCAGTTCAGGCAGCACGTGCTATTCAGGGTCAAGTTGCCGGAGCAACGGTAACCAAAACCAGTAACAGACCCGGCGCTGGTTACAGTATTACCATTAGAGGAGAGAATACTATCAATAACTCAACCCAACCTTTAGTTGTTATTGACGGATTAATGGGTGGTGACATAAACTCTATCAATCCTAATGACATCCAATCAATGGATGTATTAAAGGATGCCTCCTCTACGGCTATTTATGGAGCCAGAGGTGCGAATGGAGTAATTATCATAACTACTAAAAAAGGTTTGTCGGGTAAGCCAAAGGTAAGTTATGACAGCTATGTGGGTATGAAAGTGCCAGAACACATGCCTCGTCTGATGAATACTGCGGAATTTTACAAAGCAACTTTTACAGACAGAGTTTTAGAGGGTTCTGTAGGTGCTACATTTACTTCTGCTGAAACAGCTGCCATAAAAGAAAACAGGACCACAGACTGGGTTGATTTAATCACGGATGCTGCTTTACAAACCAGTCAAAATTTAAGCGTTGCCGGAGGTAATGATAAGACAACCTATAGATTTTCAGGTGGGTTTTTAAATGAAAATGGGAATGTTTTACATACTGGTTTCAAAAGATACAATTTAAATGCAGGTTTAGATAGTAAATTAGGTGAGCGATTTAAAGTTGGATTCACTTCTTATATCACTTATAGCGATCAAAATGTTGGTTCTCAGGAATCATTAAGAAATGCTTACAGAGCCAGACCCACAGGAACCATTTATTATAATGATTTAGCCAACCCATCTGAAAATGGAGATTTGAATGTAGATGGTTTAGCGGTTTGGATGGGAATCAATGACAAGCAGGTGAATAACCCTGTTCTAGATATTGATCCTAAAAGATCCAAACTTCAAACTACCACTACCGTGGCAATGGCCAATGCTTATGCAGAAGTTACTTTACTTAAGGGTTTAACATTTAGATCTTCTTTATCTGCTTCCTATACCAGCGGAAGATTAGGTGATTTCAGAGGCCAATGGACAAAATCACAATTAGCTAATAAACCAAGAGCCCAGGTCGATAATTCTATTCAAGGAAATTATACGATAGATAATATTTTGAACTATAATTTTGAGTCTGGAAAACATAAATTAACCTTTACGGGCTTACAGAGTGCCTTTTATCAACGAAATGAAAACTATTCTATTTTTGTAAGAGATTTACCTTACGATTCCGATTGGTATGCCGTAAATACCGCTGCCACTATTGGCAGTATTGGAAGTTCCCTAATTGAAAGATCTATCCTTTCTTACATGGGAAGAGTAAATTACACATTTAATGAGAAATACCTTGTTACCTTAACTGGTCGTTCTGACGGTGCTTCACAATTAGCAGAAGGAAATAAATGGGCATTTTTCCCATCTGTTGCTGTAGGATGGAGATTAGCTGATGAAGGATTCATTAAAAATTTAAATCTTTTCTCTAATCTTAAATTAAGGGCTAGCTATGGCCAAGTGGGCAATGCAGGCGTTAATCCTTACAGCACCCAGGCTAACTTAATAAATACAGGTTATGATTTTGACGGTTCTCCTGCTTTTGGTTTCGCACCTCAGAATCTTGCAAATAAGGATTTGAGATGGGAACGAAGCACTGAGTTTAATCTTGGTATTGATTTTGGTTTTTTCAAGAATAGAATTTCAGGTACGTTGGAATTATATAATAGAAAAACAGAGGATTTGATCCTAAATCAAAGAATACCAACTGTTTCAGGATTTACTCAGGTAATTGCCAATGTTGGAGCCATTGAAAATAAAGGAATAGAACTTACCCTAAATACAGCTAATATAGTAACCACTGATTTCAGCTGGAATACAACCTTTGCCTTCACGCAAAATAAAAATAAGTTACTGGAACTATACGGCGATGGACAATTGGTTGACAAAGGAAATAAACTATTTGTGGGATATCCTATCAGAGCTAATTTCGATTATCAATTTAACGGTATTTGGCAAACAAGTGAAAAAGACCAAGCGGCCGTTTATAAACAAGTTCCAGGATCTGTAAAAGTTGTGGATCAAAATGGAGATGGTATTATTTCATCTACCAATAATATAGATGACAGAGTTTATTTGGGTACTCAACTACCTAACTGGATTTTAGGTGTAACCAATAGATTTAAATATAAAAATTTAGATTTCTCGTTTTTCACCTATTACAGAAATGGTACTCAATACAGAAACAATACATTGGCGGGAACTTTTGGTGAAATAGGAAGTACAAGGTATAATAAACTGGCGGGATTAGATTATTGGCGAAGTGATAACCCTTCAAATACCTTTTTTGGGGTAGTTGCAGCTAATCCTTTTAGAAGCGCTATTTTCTATCAGGATGCAAGTTTCCTAAGAATATCAGATATCACCTTAGGCTATAATTTTTCACCTAAAGTATTAAGTGCACTTAAAATGAGTAGTGCAAGAATTTACGCTCAGGTTTCAAATCCATTTGTTTTTAGTGATTTTACTGGCTTTGACCCTGAATTCAATTCAGCTATTTATCAAGACGATGTTCCATCAATGATATATACCTTTGGTGTTAGCATCAGTTTTTAATCTTGACCTAAACTAAATGAAAATGAAAAAAAATTATAAATTAAGATTCTCCATACTTGCTTTTTCCCTGGTTACCCTCATACACACGGGTTGTAATGAAGATTTCCTGGTAGAAAAACCCGTAACTTCTTTAACTACGGATGTTTATTACAAAACAGCCGCAGGATTTGAAGATTTAGTAAGATCTTGTTATCCATTACTTCGGAATATTCACCAAAACAGACATCTTGTACTTCAGGGTACAGATATATTCTCTTCTCAAGGTGGCTGGAATCCATCTGCTGTCAACGGGAAAGAAAATTTACCTGCTTTATGGGATGTTTATGATGCACGGTTTAATGCGGAAGTAACTGAAATAAGAACGCTCTGGCAGTTACTTTATGCAGAAATAGCGAGAACTAATACAGCTATTTCCAGGGCCGAGGGAATCACCACCATGGCAACAGCACTTAAGGACACTCGAGTTTCAGAAGCAAAATTCTTAAGAGCTTTATGTTTATTTTATGCAGTTCAACAATGGGGTGATATTCCAATGCCTTTAGCAGAAATTACCACTGCCAGCAAAGATTATCCTAGGGTTGCTGCAGCTGAGGTTTACAAGCAAATCATTACCGATTTGTTAGATTGTGAGGCTAAAATACCCGTAACAGCTTCAAATTATGGTAGAATTAATAAAGGTGCTGTACAATTTCTTTTAGCAAGAGTTTATTTAACCAGAGGCTGGAATTTTAATAATTCATTAGGTGGTTCCAGTGCTGATTTTGATTTGGCCTTACAATATGCTGATAAGGTTATTGATGCTTTTCCTTTAGCAGCAAACTACAGAGACTTATTTCCAAGAAGAGATGATAATCCTCTAAAGCAATATACAGGGGCTCAAAATGACAAGAATCCTGAAATAATCTTTGCCGTTCAATATAACGCAAACGTATTGACAAATAAAACCGATGCTGCTTTTCCACAAGATCCGGCGGGGGGAAATGATTTACATTCTAAATTTGGACCCAGTGGTGAAGGGTTTGTAGGTACAAAAGGAAGAACCTCTGATTATAACCGAACCTTAGGGGTTCACCAAATAAATACGGCAACCTATCGCTTTTTTGATCCAGAGAATGATACCCGCTATGCTCACAATTTTGTTAGTGTGGGATATGCTTTGAACGCCGTAAAAGATTACAGAGTTTTACCTTTATCTAATCCAAACCTAAGAGTTAGTTTTAATTCAGGTGACACCGTTTTATTATGCAGACCATGGAATAATCCTGCTACCACTAAGGAAGAAAGAGGCATTGATTTAGGTGGAACCAAAAAATATGCGGTTGTTAATACCGATGAATACGGAGGTGGTTACCCTATTGATAATTCAGGATTAAATATTCAGGCACCTTTAATGTGGAAGTTTTGGCAACCTGGTATTCCTTATGGTGATGCATTTGGAACGTTCAATGAAGCAATTTTCAGATCTGCTGAGGCCTATTTAATAGCCGCGGAAGCCATTGTAAAGGGAGCCAAAGGTGGTAAACTTGGTGGTGCGGAAGTATATTATAACAGGGTTTTAGATCGTGCTCTTGGCACCAAAAAAGGATCAGATCCAAAATGTGCAGCATCTCCAGAAAACCAAAAATCGCTTGCAACTGCTTCTTACCGTGCAACGGCTGCTAATATTTCTATAGATTTAATTCTGGATGAAAGAGCCAGAGAATTGATGGGGGAATATAGCCGTTGGTTTGACCTAAAAAGAACTGGAAAATTAGTAGAACGCATAAAAAAATACAATCCATGGGTTAAAGGACAATCGATCTCAGACAAACATTATTTGAGACCTATTCCACAAAGTGAAATTGATTTATCTTTTCCATCCATCAAACAAAATCCTGGATATTAATTTTTAAAGACTATTTTTTACTTGTATATTTAGAGAGGAAGAAAAAAATCTTCCTCTCTTTTTTAGCCTAAAATTTTCCCTATGAATCGCAGAACATTTGTAAATACCAGCCTTTTAGCTTTTTCCGCTATACCATTTAGAAACATTGATTTTTCAATGGTAAACAAACCATCGTGGATCTTGGAATGGATAAAAGTTCATGATATACAGCTTGCCAGTTATCAAAAATATAAAGTTATTCAAAAGGAAAACAAATATTTTGGAGGATATATGGATGACGCTGAACTGCCAAATCCTCATTCAACGGCTGGTTTTATAGGTAAATCTTGTATGCTTTGGACTTGTGAGGAATCGGTGTATTACCAACAGCCATCATTATTACCCGACATAGAGTTAGCTCTGATTAGTTTGCTGAAAATGCAACACGCTGATGGCACCATAGATCTCCTTTCTACAAACTTTCACTCCACCCCAGATACGGCATTTGCGCTGGAAAATATTATTCCAGCGTATAGATTTATCTCTGCCTATAATAATCCTATAGCAAGTAAAGTACAAAATTTATTAAAACAATTTATTATACAGGCAGGAGAGGCATTAACTGTTGGAGGAATTCATACCCCAAACCATCGATGGGTTGTATGTGCCTCATTAACCAGAATTAATGAATTGTTTCCCAATGAAAAATACATTAAAAGAATAAATCAATGGTTAGCTGAGCATATTGATCTTGACCCAGACGGACAATATACAGAAAAAAGTACCAATGGCTATTCACCCATTGTTAACAGGTCACTCATTACTATGGCCGATGGTTTGAATAAACCGGAGTTACTTGAAGCCGTCAAGAAAAATCTAATCATGACTTTTTACTATGTTCATCCAAATGGTGAAGTAGTTACAGAGGCATCGAACAGGCAAGACAAAGGGACTATTGGAAACATGCATAAATATTACGATGTTTATCGATATATGGCTCTAAAATTCCAAGACGGTACTATGGCATCTATGTGCCGATTGATTGAAAAAACGAGTACACCAGAACAATTAGCCAGGTTTTTAGATAGTTTTCTTGAAGATCCGGGCCTTTGGCAAGAACTTCCCTCCTCAAAACCGTTACCTACCCAGTATTCAAGGGAATTTCCATATTCTGGTGTCGTGCGCATAAGACGTGAAAATTGGGATTGTACCATACTTTCAAATAATACCAGTTGGCTAACTTTCCATAAAGGGAACGCAGTGCTGCAAGCGATGAGAATAGCTACTTCCTTTTTTGGAAAGGGCCAATTTCAAACGGTCAAAATAAAAGCTGTTGATGAAAACTGGGTATTACAAAATTCTTTAGTAGGACCTTATTACCAGCCTTTAGATGCGGACAAGATATCCCCGGACGGAGATTTAGATAAAATGCCAAGAACCCTGCGTTTACAAAGCGAAGTTCAAAAATTAAACTACCTGGTTAAAGTAACTGAGCTTCCAACGGGTGTTGAGGTAGATTTTGATATTTCAGGTACAGATGGCGTTCCAGTTTCTCTTGAACTCATATTTAGACCAGGAGGTATATTCACTGGTGTTTCTCCTATACCAAATAAAAAAGATGCTTTTTTATTTTCTTCCTCTCAAGGTAGTTATACTTTTGGAACCGATAAAATCACCTTTTCACCTGGATTGATGCTGCACAAAGGTGTACAGCTACGAGGAGCATTACCTGCTATGGAATCACCAACGGTTTATTTGACTGGAATAACCCCTTTCAAACATAAAATAACGCTTTCCTAATAAAAATCTATTTTTCAATAAATTTTCCCGTTAACATGAGAAATACCCTATTTTTTGTCCTGATAATCCAAAGTATTCTTGGAAATATTAATCTGTCTGGACAGGCTAATAAAATGCAACCTGTTGATTTGGTATATCCATTAACGGATGCAGCAAACTCCAGATGGTTTTTTTTCAATTCTGCTACCCGACCCTTTGGCATGGTCAATTTAAGTCCTGATAATGCCATTGATGCCGATTGGAATGCTGGGTACAGGTATGAAAAGGACAGTATCAAATGTTTTAGTCATATCCATTGCTGGCAATTATCAGGTATTCCCGTGTTACCCACCACAGGAGATTTTAAAGGACATTTAGGTTCTGATAGCTACGGATCTGTTTTTTCTCACAACAAAGAAACTATTAAGGCAGGTTATCATCAGGTTTACCTCGAAACTTATAAAATTAAGGCTGAACTGACATCTACAACTCGCGTAGGATTCCATAAATACACTTTTCCAGCAGCTGAAAACAGTCAAATTTTATTTGATTTCTCCACTTTCCTCGGACCATCAGATACCCAATATGGATTAATCAGGAAGATCTCAAATACAGAAATTGAAGGCTATGCTATCATGGCTCCTACCATTCGACGACCAAAAACGGTGACCGTTTTTTTTGTTGCTCAATTTGATAAACCATTCAAATCGTTAAAAACATGGCAATTTGGAAAATTATTAGGTGAAAGTGATCTTATAGAAGGGGAAAGAATAGGTGGATATGTCGATTTTTCCACAACTTCAGGTGAAATTCGGAAAATGAAAGTGGCTATTTCTTATGTCAGTGAAGCACAAGCACGATTGAACCTCGAAAATGAATTGAACCACTGGGATTTTGACAAAGTGGTGGCTGAAAGCAGAACGGATTGGAACAACTGGTTAAGCAGAATAACTATTGAAGGAGGTAGTGAAACAGAACAAAGACGATTCTATACCGATTTATGGCATGCCTTACAAGGAAGACGAATTATTTCAGATGTAAATGGAAAATATTCTGATATGACTGGACCCGTAAGGATAATACGACAAATACCATTGGATGCGAGCGGGAAACCAGCTTTCAATCACCATAATTCAGACTCTTTTTGGGGTGCCCAATGGACTTTAAATACGCTTTGGCATTTGGTTTATCCAGAAGTAACTGAGTCCTTTGTTAACTCAATGATAAAAATGTACGAGGATGGTGGACTTATCCCGAGAGGTCCTGCAGGTGGAAATTATACTTATGTAATGACAGGTGCCGCAACAACGCCATTTATTGTAAGTGCTTATTTAAAAGGAATAAAAGGCTTTGACATTGAAAAAGGATATGAAGGATTAAGGAAAAATCATTTTCCTGGTGGTATGATGAGTAAAATAGGCTATGAACACAATACCTTTAAAGGTGGAGGTATTGAGTATTATATGGAAAAGGGCTATGTTCCTCACCCTTTAAGCAAAATCAAATATGGCTTTCATCAAGACGGATCCACTCAAACGCTAGAATATGCCTATCAGGATTATGCTTTGGCTCAGTTTGCTAAAAAATTAGGAAAAACAGAGGATCACCAACTCTTTATGAAAAGAGCTACCAATTATAAAAATATTTGGAATGCTGAAATAGGCTGGATGTGGAATCGGACCATAGACGGTAATTGGGGAGAGCCCGTTGATATACTCAGATACGATAATGGATGGGAAGAAGGAAATGCAGCACAATATACCTGGTTTGTACCGCATGACGTACAAGGATTAATCTCCTTAATGGGTGGAAGAGATATTTTTAATGCCAAATTAAACACATCCTTTCTTGAAGCAGAAAAACATGATTTTACTTCAGGTAAATCACATGATAAAGAGTTACTTGAAAAATTACGGCGGGTGTACATAAACTATGGAAATCAACCAAGTATCCAAACAGCCTATTTATTTAACTATTCAGGGGCTCCCTGGTTAACTCAATACTGGTCCAGAAAGGTCGTTGAAAAGGTATATAGTGGATTATCACCTTTTTATGGTTATAGCGGAGATGAAGATCAAGGTTTGATGGGAAGTTTAGCCGTTTTAATGAAATCAGGTGTTTTTTCAACCAATGGCGGCACCTCCGAAAACCCATTTTATGAAATTAGCAGTCCAATTTTCAATAAAATAACTTTTCATTTACATTCGGATTATTATAGGGGAAAAAGTTTTACCATAGAGGCTCCAAATAATAGCTCAAAGAATTTTTATATTCAATCTGCCTCCTTAAATGATAAACCATTGGATAAACCCTGGATTTTACATGAAACGATAACAAATGGCGGAAAATTAATCCTTAAGATGGGCAGCACACCCAATAAAACATGGGGAAGTAAACCTGAACAAGCTCCCCCTTCCATGACAAACTTTTAATAAATACTTAGTTGGAATCTTTAATTGATAAAAAGAGGGCTATGAGTTCACCTTTACTATTTATCTCCAGTTTACGATAAATTTTTTGAAAATGAAATCTTACACCATCAATAGAGATTCCAACTTTATCAGCAATCATTTTATAACTTAATCCAGCACTTAATTTCTTAGCTATGTTTTTTTCATTAATGGTTAAAACTTCCTTTGCTATGCTTTTTTTTTGAAAATTTTTTATCATCAAAAGTAGTAAAGTCATACTTTTACTATTTACTAATCTGAACATGGTATACCCATAATTATTAAATTCATGTGAGCTTTCACTTTTAAGGCAAAAGCCATTTGCACCAGCTTTAAATGTTTCAAATATCCTGAAAGAATTTTCCGGCTCTGTGATAACTGAAATTTCATCCAGACTAAATAGATAATTAGGATAATCAAATTAAAAAGAGTAATAATACTTGTCATTACTGTTAGATACAATGGAATTATAAGAGTTTTGACTAAATTTTTTAAAAATTTGAATTAAAATATTACAGAATTTAAAAAATCAGATAGTCAAAAGATTTTCAGTCACCAGTGCAAAAGCACCAAACATAGGCGCGCTGTCACCCAGCGTAGATATTTTTATTTCACAATCTGAAGCAAGCTGTGGTAGACTGTGCAAGTTTAATCCTTTATTAATCGCAAATCTCATAGACTCTAAAACGGGTATAAATCCACCACCAACAATAATCAGTTCTGGATTTAAAAGGTCAATAAGCACGGCTAAAGATTTTCCTAATTGTTCTCCCATAGCATGAAGAATATCAGACAGAGGATAATCATGATCCGTTGAATGAGTGAAAATCCTTTTATAATCAAACGACTCCCCTGTTTTCTGAAAAAAAGAAGCCTCCAAGGCTAAACCTGAAACAAGCGTTTCCAGGCAACCTGTTTTACCGCAAACACATAATTTGTTGTTGTATTCAGCAAAAACATGACCAAATTCACCTGCAAAACCTGAGTGTCCTGTTTGCAACTGACCATTAGAAATAACACTTACTGCCAAACCTTTAGACAAATTAACAGAAATTACATTAGTTAAATCCTTTGCAAGGCCATAATAATTTTCTCCTAAGGCCATTAGATGCGTATCATTTTCTATAAAAACGGGAATCCCCCAAATATTTGAAAAATAATCAGTCAAAGGAATGTCTAAATGTAAAAAAGAATAGCTAGCACCTTTTTTTGCGTTTACTCTACCTGTAATTCCTATGCCGGCACCTAATATTCTGTCTATCGGTAATTGTAATTCATTAATTATATCAGGAATCAAATGAGATAGAAATGCTAACGATTCATTTTTAGCTTTAATATCAAAATGGATGGATTCATAAACATAAATGGATTTCCTGTCTAAATTCAAAACATTTATTTTCAAAGAATTCAATAGAATTTCAATGGAAAATAAATATCCCATTTCAGGATTTAGCATATAAGTAGCTGGTCTTCTGCCGCCTGAAGACTCTCTTTTTCCAGCATTCACCAATAAGGCTTGAGATTCAAACTCATCGACTAACTTTGTACCAGTAGGAATACTAAGTTCCATAAAATGACAAAGTTCAGGAATACTCAACTCTTGATATTGAAGTAAAAGTTTAATAATTTTACGCTTATGGTTATTTTGTCTCGATATTTTATTAAAATCAACAGAACGCTCTAAGAAATTCCAGATCATAAGATTTTCTTTACTTATTTTTTACACAGCGCAGATACATTCCGTAATTAATGAATCCATAATTTCTATCCACCTTTTCATTATCTGATTGCATTCGATAGTAGAAATGAGTCAACACGGACTCTTCTGTTGCTGTCCAAAAATAAACTGCTCTATTAATATTAGAAAATCCACCGTCAAAAATTCTGACCCCACCTGGTCTGGCATTAAAACCTAATGAAGATCCATTATCTTTTCCACCCCAATATCCAGGATCTTTTAATCTCGATGCGGCTACTTCAGACCCCCCGGCAACATTCACTAAATTACTCCATTCTTCATCTGTTGCCAGGTGAAAACCTTCAGGAAGAAGACCTCTTTCATCAGAAACAGCATAATAATTATATAGAATACCAAAAGATTGTTCATTTGCAGGATCATTATTTTGATAACACCATGCAGGAGATTTATCCTGGCCTGCCTTTAACCATTCAGCTTCCGTTTTTGCTTCGGGAATTAGATCACCATTGTTAAATTTTTTAACAGACAAATTTTCAGTCATCCATTCATCATTTCCAATAACCACCGTATCATTATCAGTTTTACAGGAGTAAAACACTGAAAGTAGCAATAATAATAAGAATTTAAAGGTCTTCATTTTAAAAAATTTTTACAAAAATACATAAGATGAATTAAAGGCGTCCCTAAAATGGATAAAAATCAAAGTAAATAATGAAAAATCTACGTTCATAACAAAAATAACCTGACATAATTGCCGATTTTACTTACTTTTGACCTATTGAAAATTCAAATATGACAACTGAATCACTGACCTCCACAGATCAAATCGTTTTAAAGGATCCTAACGCTTATCAAGGACATGTTCATGAATTCCAGGAATTAACGAATTCAAATGAATCTGCCAAAAGATTTTATATGGAGAGTTATGGATGTCAAATGAATTTTGCAGATAGTGAAATTGTTGCCTCTGTGCTTTCTGACGCAGGATTTGTTCCGACACGCGACATGGAAGAGGCAGATTTAATACTTATCAATACTTGTTCCATAAGAGAGAAAGCAGAGGAAACGGTTAGAAAAAGATTAAAGGAATTTAATAAGGTAAAAAAACATAAACCGGGCACCCTCGTAGGCGTGCTGGGTTGTATGGCTGAGCGCTTGAAAGAGAAATTTCTTCAGGAGGAAAAAATAGTTGATATAGTGGTTGGTCCTGATGCTTACAGAGATTTACCGATGTTAGTTGACACGGCGGAACTGGGTGAAAAAGGGATCAATGTATTTTTATCAAGAGAAGAAACGTATGCCGATATCAATCCTTTGAGGTTGGGTTCCAATGGCATTTCTGCTTACATATCCATCATGCGCGGCTGTGATAACATGTGCTCTTTTTGTGTGGTTCCATTCACCCGTGGCAGGGAACGCAGTCGTGATTTATACAGTATTTTGGCAGAGGTGAAAGATTTAGAACAAAATAATTACAAAGAAATTACCCTTCTTGGTCAAAATGTTGACTCCTATAAATGGGAAAATCCTGAAAATAAAGAGGTTATAAATTTTGCTGTTTTACTTAAGTTAGTGGCTGAAACAGCTCCCAAGATACGTATAAGATTCTCAACTTCCCACCCCAAAGATATTACTGATGAAGTACTAGAAACTATTGCCTCCTATAATAACAT
>Ga0208787_1001066_pt1 | contig 12397 bp, 3 predicted proteins | sample Wag4_2014_7_11_FD_187362 | JGI IMG/M metagenome (GOLD analysis project Ga0208787, IMG submission 187362) | Fresh water microbial communities from Ohio, USA - Utica-2 Time Series HT 2014_7_11 (SPAdes) (version 2) | ecosystem: Environmental > Aquatic > Freshwater > Water tank | place: USA: Ohio... | reverse complement strand
TGGAACTAACACCACTCAAATTGCTACAACAGCATTTGTTGCAGCAAGTATTTCAAACGGAGCGACACCAGATGCCACTACGACTTCAAAAGGTAAATTACAATTAAGCAATGACTTGGGCGGAACCGCAGATTTACCAACTGTAAATAGTGTTGGTGGATCAAGTTCTTCAACTATTAACACGGCAACAATTTTAGCAAATGCTGCTACTGATGCCAATACAAATAACACGATTGTTAAAAGAAACGGATCTGGAGACTTTACCGCAGGAACAATTACTGCAAATTTATTAGGGACATCCACCAATGTAACTGGCATTGTTGCAGGTGCAAATGGGGGAACTGGAGTAGATAATACTGGTAAATTTATCACACTGGGCGGCAACGTTAATACAGGGGCGGCATTCACAACAACTGGAACAACTGGTGCTGGAAATGCAGCAGACATTACTTTAAAAACAACTGGTGCTTCAGAATTAACCTTACCTGTTACAGGAACACTAGCAACCTTAACTGGAGTCGAGGCTTTAACAAATAAAACCATCAATGGGATTACGCCAACTTCAGCAGCAAATGGGTTTACTTTAGCTGGAGGTACTACATCTAAAACATTAACAGTGAGTAATAATGCCAATGTTAGTGGAACTAATACAGGTGATCAAACGATTAATTTAACTGGTGACTTAACTGGTTCAGGTGTTGGTACTTTCTCTACAACACTTGCTAATAGTGGTGTGACTGCAGGATCTTATGGATCTGCAACTGTCGTACCAACTATTACAGTAGATGCAAAAGGTCGTGTAACCAATGTTGCCAACACCACTATTTCTGGTGTTTCACCTGTTGGATCTGCCATGGGAAGCGGAAAAATTATTGTAGGTGATGCATTGGGTGTTGCTTCTATTGTTGATATGAGTGGAGATGTCACCATTGATAATTTAGGTGTCACAACAATAGGTAATAATAAAATAACAACTAGTAAAATATTAAATTCAAATATTACTTATAGCAAAATACAAGATGTTACTACAGGAAAAATATTAGGAAGAACATCTTCCGGAAATGGTATTGTAGAAGAAATTGCTACAACAGGAACAGGTGATGTTGTAAGATCAATTAGTCCAACATTCACTGGAGCACCTCTAGTGCCAACAGCAATTGTAAGTTCTAATGATGGAACAATTGCGAATACAGAATTTGTAAAAAGAGCTATTTCAAATATTGATGCAAATGCTGTTGATGGTATTATATCTGGTGAGAAAGGTGGTACAGGTGTAGCCAATACGAATAAGACAATTACACTAGGCGGCAATTTTGCTACTAGTGGTGCCAATAGTTTAATGTTTACAACGATTGGCGCAACCAATGTATCACTTCCGACAAGTGGTACATTAGCCACTGTAGCACAATTGGATGCCATTCAAGGGGGCACTTTTTCTGGAGGTCAAATTACGGGTATTGTTGCTCCTGCAAATGGAGGAACAGGCATAGACAATGGAATTAAAACAATTACACTTGGCGGTAGTTTATTGACAGGTGCTGCATTTACTACAACTGGTACAACAGGTGCTGGCAACGCAGCTGCTATTACTTTAAAAACAACTGCAGCAACCGATTTAACTTTGCCTACATCTGGAACATTAGCTACGCTTAATGGAAGTGAAACGTTGACCAATAAAACAATTACTGCTGCGGCGAATTCAATTTCAGGATTAACCAATACTAATTTATCTGGTACAGCAGGCATTACGGATGCTAACTTGGCAACTATTTCTACTGCGGGTAAAATTGCGAACACTGCTACGACCGCAACAAATGTGAATACATTTAATGCTATTGTTTCAAGAGATGGTTCAGGTAATTTTAATGCAGGTACTATTACAGCTTCTTTAGCTGGCAATGCTGCAACAGCAACAAAACTTGCTACGGCAAGAAGTATTTATGGAAATAATTTTGATGGATCCGCTGACTTAGGACAAGTAATAGCATCTTCATACGGAGGAACAGGAAATGCGTATACTAAATTCACAGGGGCTACTAGTTCAGAAAAAATTTATAATCTACCAGATGCCAATACAACCATCTTAACAACCAACGCTTTAATTACGCCTGCACAAGGTGGTACAGGTGTTGCAACTGCTGCTATGAATACTTTCTTTGCAGGACCAACTTCTGGTTCAGATGCTGCACCATCATTTAGACCTTTAGCCGCATCTGACTTACCTGCAGGTAATGGTTCTTATATTGCAAATAGTACAACACAACAAGCTAATTCAAATTTTAATATTAGTGGTGCAGGTATTATTGCAGGGGATTTAACTGCTGGTTCAATCATTAAAAAAGATGGAACATCTTCACAATTTTTAAAAGCTGATGGCTCTGTGGATGCAAGAAGTTTTGCAACATTAGCAGGCACAGAATCATTAACAAATAAATCAATCAACGGTGTAACTCCAACTGCAGTAACAACAGGTTTTACGATTGCAGGTGGATTGACTAATAATAGAACTTTAACAGTAGCGGCTAATGCAAATGTTTCAGGTACCAATACCGGGGATGTTACTTTAGCTGGTCAAGATTATCTTACTATCTCAAATCAAACCATCACAGCAGGTGCAGTTAATTTATCAGGAACGAATGTAACGGGTTTACTTGCTGCTGCAAGATTCCCTGCTTTGACAGGCGATATAACTAATACAGCAGGTGAAGTAGCAACCACTATTTCAAACAATGCAATCACGTCTACTAAAATTGCAGACAATGCAGTTACGTCTACTAAAATAGCAGATAACGCAGTTACTTCTGATAAAATTGTAACTGGTGCGGTTGCACTTAATAAAATTGCACCTATATCGCTTCAAACATTATTAGGAAATAAATCCAATTCAGCAGCATCGGCTCCTGGTGAAATTACCATTGGTTCTGGTCTTACATTAAATCCAACTTCAGGTGTTTTATCTGCAAGCGGAAGCGGAGGTACGGTGTCAAGTGTGAGTGCATTAAACGTTACTGCAAGTGGAAGTACGTTATCATCCACTGTTGCAAATGCTTCATCCACACCTGTTATCTCATTAAATATTCCATTAGCATCTGTTACAGGAACTACAGCAGGTTTACTTAGTAAATCAGACTATGATGCGTTCAGTGGAAAAGTGGCTGCTAATGCAGCAATAACGGGTGCAACTAAAACAAAAATAACTTTCGATACTAAAGGATTGATAACAGCTGGGGCGGATGCAACCACAGCAGACATCGCGCCAAGTACAAATCGAAATTATGTAACAGATGCACAAGCAGTTGTTATTTCAAATACTTCGGGTACCAATACAGGCGATCAAACCATTACATTAACAGGTGCTGTAACAGGAACTGGTAATGGTAGTTTTGCAACAACATTATCTAATGCTGCAGTGACCTATGCTAAGATCCAAAACATGTCTACAAAAACATTACTTGGAAATAAATCCCTAACTGCTGGTACTCCTGGCGAGATCACTCTAGGAGCAGGTTTAGCATTAAATGAAAGTACTGGTGTTTTATCTGCTAGTGGATCTGGCGGGACTGTTTCTAGTGTAAGTGCATTGACATTAGGAACAACTGGAACAGATTTGAGTTCTACTGTTACGAATGGTTCATCCACCCCTGTGATTACTTTAAATGTACCAACAGCTTCGGCTACGAATAGAGGTGTATTAAGTTCAACTGATTGGACAACATTTAATGCCAAACAAAGTCCAATTTCATTACGATTTAGATCTGGCGGAGATTATAATATTGGAATAGGTGCAAGAAACGGTTATGAAACATTAGGTCAGGCGTTAACTCCAACGGGAACAAATAATATTGCCATTGGAAATAATGCAATGGGGGTATATTATATTAATGATTTGACGGGTTCTCATAATATTGCATTAGGAACAGATGCAGGCGGAAGAAACGCAAGTGGCTCTGGTAATATTTTTTTAGGATCAAGTACTGGTATGAATAATTATACAGGAAGTAATAATATATTTATTGGTTATTTAGCAGATGTAAATGTAAATAATCCATCTCCTTTGTATACCAATGCAATTGCATTAGGATATAATGCCAAAGTAACTGGTTCAAATAAAATACAATTAGGGGACGCAAATATTTTGAATGTTAGTACATCTGGTACAATTACTGCAGGGGCGATTACTTATCCTAAAGTGGATGGCACGAATGGACAAGTATTAGTAACCAATGGATCGGGCGTTGCTACTTTTAAAACAATGGATGGAGCAGGTGTAAATTTAACAGATGGTAAGATATTAGTTGGTAATGCAAGTAACGTAGCAACTGCAGTCTATTTGAGTGGCGATGTCACAATGACCAATGCGGGTGTTGCTTCAATAGCTGCAGGTGCAGTTGTAACAGCTGATCTTGCAAATTCAGCAGTGTCTTATGCGAAGATTCAAAATATGTCTGCAAAATCTTTATTGGGAAATAAATTGACAACTGCTGGTGCTCCAGGTGAAATCACTCTTGGAACTGGCTTGGCATTAGATGCATCCACTGGTGTTTTATCCGCAAGTGGGTCTGGTGGAACAGTTTCTGGAACTGGCGCCGTAGGGCAGTTGCCCTACTGGTCAAGTACAACAGCCTTAGGGGGTAATCCTAATTTCACTTGGGACAATACCAATAAAATTGCAAAAATTGGGGAAGGCGTCAATCATGCAAATGTAGATGCTTATGAGAATTCCGTAATGACAACAATCCCTGTATTGAGTGCAGTTGGAAAAGTGAATGATGCGACTGAACAAACTTTATTAAGATTAAAAAGAGTGCATAATCATGGTTCTTCTTATGCAGCGTTATTTGATTTTGTAAGTACTGGTGGTTCAGGGAACAAAGCACAATTAGATATTAGATTAAACAATCCAGGAAATAATAGTTACTTAAATTTATTAACATTAGAAAATCAAAATGGCAATGTAGGTATTAATAATACGACACCAACCGAAAAATTAGATGTCACTGGCAACCTTAAATTTAGTGGCGCATTAAAACCAAACAATTTAGCAGGTTCTGCCGGACAAGTGTTAACTAGTCAGGGTGCATCCTCCGCTCCAACATGGGTAACACCATCATCAGGTATAGGTGGATCTGGAACAGCAAGTTACATTCCAAAATTTAATGCGTCTACAACAACATTAGGGAATAGTAAATTATTTGATGATGGAACAAGTGTTTTTGTAAATTCAATAGATGGATCTGGCGGTAATAAATTTGTAGTGAATTCAGGTGCTAGAACATTGCCTGCAACAAGTGGCACAACACAATCTGGTGGTGCCATTCGTATAGGTGGATCAAGCAACGATGTAATGGATATGGGTATTGGCTCACTTAATGGTTGGATTCAAGTTGCTGATAAACTAGCATTGTCTACTAAATATGCTCTATTATTAAATCCTAATGGTGGTAATGTTGGTATAGGTGTAACATCCGCAACAAGCACTTTGCATGTAAATGGTAATGTAAAAGCAAATTCATTTAACGATTTGATTGTAAAATCAAATGGAACTAATGTTGTATTGGGGCAGGGCAATGTATTAGCTCTTTTAACGACGGGGGAAAACAACATTGCGGTTGGACAATACACTTTAAATTATTTAGATGCTGGTTCAGCTAATTTGGGCATGGGTTACTCTGCAATGTATAATACGAGAGGTAGTAGCAATGTTGGATTAGGCTATGAAGCATTGTGGACTAATAATACAGGAAATTATAATACTGCAATTGGTCGATCAGCAGGCTACAGTATTACTGGTTCAAATAATACTTTTTTAGGTTTTGAGGCAAATGGAAATGGAGCTTTATCTAATTCAACAGCAATTGGAAATGGCGCATATGTATCAACTAGTAATACGATTCAGTTGGGTAATTCAGCAGTAGCAAATGTTAAAACATCTGGTACAATCACAGCTGGAGCTATCACGTATCCGAATGTGGCGGGCACCAATGGTTATGTATTAACAACTAACGGTTCAAATACAGCAAGTTGGGTTGCTGCAACAACAGGAATTGGTGGATCAGGAACAGCAAGTTATATTCCAAAATTCAATGGGTCTACAACAACATTAGGTGATAGTAAATTATTTGATGATGGAACAAGTGTAATGGTTAATACAAATACCACAGCTTTAACTGGAGGTGCTGCATTATTAGTAAGTGATGGTGCAAACGCAGCTCCTGTAACGACTGGTACAACTCAAACAGGTGGTGCTTTGAGAATTAGAGGTGGTGATAACACCGTAATTGATTTTGGTACAGTGAGTACTAAACCATGGATACAAGCGGGTGATGCTGCTAACTTAGCAACAAAATACCCATTATATCTTAATCCAAATGGCGGAAACGTATCCATAGGATTGGGAACCGCTTCTGCTTTTACAAGTATGTTACATGTGAATGGAGACGTGGCTGCAACAACATTTAATAATTTAGCAGCAAAAAGGGTTGGTACTAGTATTGCTTTAGGTTCTGGAGCACCTTCTGTTTCAGGCAATGATAATATAGCTATAGGACAAGAGACTTTAAATGCATTAACAACAGCAGGACAAAATATTGCGATTGGATATCGATCAATGTATAAAACTAATACAGAGGAAAATACTGCAGTTGGATACATGAGTATGTTTGAAAATACAGGCGGTAGATATAATGCTGCTATTGGTTTTAAATCAGGGTACGACAATACCACAGGTGATTATAATACATTCTTAGGTTATTATGCAACTGCTTCAAGCGGTAATTTAACGAATGCAACTGCAATTGGTAATGGTGCAATTGTTACTGCAAGTAATACGATGCAATTAGGAAACGCAAATGTTACTAGTGTTAAAACTAGTGGTGCATTCAATGCCCCAGTTTATTCAAGTTCACCTGTCGCCTTAACTGCTGGTTCAACTATAACTTGGGCTCCTATGTTGGGATTAAATGCAAGTGTTACTTTGAATGCAAACAGTACACTATCATTTGGCGCAACGCCTCCACCTGCAGGTTCTAGTGGTACATTAATTGTTACACAACCAGCTTCTGGTGGTACTTATACTTTAGCACTTCCATCAGGTGGTACGCATAAAGTATTAGGATCTGCATCTGGTATTACTTTATCAACTACTAATAGTGCAAAAGACATTGTGAGTTTTTATTATGATGGAAGTATTTATTATTGGAATGTTGGATTAGGATATGGCGCTGCACAAAGTTTATCTGCAAGTTCATTATCTGGTGGTGTTGCTGGTGCAATACCTTATCAAACTGCTACCAATATAACAGGATTTACGGATGCTGGAACTGCTGGATATTATTTAACAAGTCAAGGAGCGGGTAAGCCTACATGGACAGCACCTAGTTTTGTTGATTTATCTAATGCACAAACTATTGGAGGTGTAAAAACATTTTCTGCTGCATCAACAGTTGTCAATAATAATTTAACGGTTAACGCAGCGGGAACTTCTGGACAAGGTTTAACCTTGTCGGATGATGGTGATTTTGTAGATAACAATGATGGCTTTGGTACATTTCGTTTGACTGCAGGTGTAAAGATTAATAGTAATAAAGGTGCATTGGGTACAGCGACTAATATTACACTATCAAGTGGCGGTAATATTACTGCAACTGGTGGGATCACAGCTTCAAGTATTAAATTAACATCAGGCGCTTCTAATGGTTATATCTTAACTTCTTCGGCAGATGGAACAGCAAGTTGGGCTGCATCAAGTTCATCTATTTCTGGAGGTACTACCAATGCACTTCCTAAATATTCTTCTGCATCTGCCATTACACCAAGTGGAATTTCAGATGATGGTACAACTGTTTCATTAGCTAGTACAAGAACCTTAACAGGTGCCAATGCTGCCGTGAACGCACAAACAGGAACAACTTACAGTTTAGTTCAAGGGGATAATGGAAGAGTGATTACAATGAATAATGCATCTGCAATTACTTTAACCATTCCAGCTGGCTTGACTGCAGGGTTCAACTGTATGATTGTTCAATATGGTGCAGGTACAGTAACCATTGCAGGTTCTGGTGTAACAGTAGTCAATAGATCAAATTATACTAAAACGGGTGGACAATACGCAATAGTCACTATTGTAAGTCCTGTTGCAAATACGTTTATCACTGGAGGCGATATGCAATAAGAACTAAGATGAAAAAAACTTTTCTATTTTACTTTATGCTATGTTGCATGTTTCAAATTCATGCGCAAATGATTATGCCAAGCTTTCAATCTGTGAACTATGCTAGTAGTTTCAATAAAACATTAAGTGCTATTGAAGTTTTAGTAGTTGGTGCGGGTGGAGGACCTGGAGGTGCGGATGGTAACTATGGAAGTGGTGGTGGAAGTGGTGGAGCAGTGTTTACAAAAATTAACAATGCAAGTGGAGGCGTTTTAAATATCGCAATTGGTGGCGGTGGAATAAGTGGTAGAGGCTGTCTTACTAATGATGGAGCCGGAGCTGGAGGTACCAATGGTGGCGGCTCAGGTGGCAATGCCGGCGGTGGTGGATGTTCTGGTGGAGGTGGCGGAGGTGGTGGATGGTCAGGGGTTTACAATAGTACAACGAATGTTTATTTTGTGGTTGCGGGAGGTGGTGCTGGTGGAGGTGGATCTAATGAAGGAATTGCAAATGATGTGGTCGCACCAGGCGGTGGTACCACACAATCAGGTGGTGTAAATGGAACAAGTATGAACGGAGGAACTGGAACTGCCTATTCTGGTGACGGCGGCGGCGGCGGTGGAGGAGGTGGTGGTTATTATGGCGGCTTAGGTCAAAATCCAAATTCAAATACATATAATTATTTAGCAAGTGGTGGCGCAAATTATGCCAATCCTAGTTATACTTCTGGCACAGTAACTTATAGTGGAAATGGTAGTTCTGGTAATTCTGGAAACGGAACACCTGGAGCTGCAGTTACAGTTTCCAATGCAGCCGCTTTTGGTTATACAAATAATAAAGGCGCTGGTGGTCAAGGCACTTTAAGTGGAGGGGCGGGAAATTCAGGTTCAGATGGCATTGTCATTATAAGATACCTTGGACCACAGATTGCAACTGGTGGAGTCGTTTCAACAGTGAATGGTTACACAGTACATACATTTACAACTGGAGGTACTTTAACATTTAAAGTGTTGCCAGTTAAAGGAGCGATGGCGCATTATATGGCGAGTGAATTTGCAAGTGGCGCCACTCCAACCACATGGACAGATCAAACTGGTAATGGTTATAACGCAACGATGAGCGGAATTACAACAGTTGTGAATTCAACGTTAAAAAACAATGTGGTACTTCAAGGTTTATCAACTTCTTCAGTAGTTTTTCCTACTTTTTCAAATCATAACTGGACTGCAAATAGCAAATACACCATTTTTGTTGTAGAGCGTTATACTAGTACAAATGCAGTATATCAAAAAAGAATTATTACCGATTATTTAGGAGGTAATAACTGGTTAACAGGTCATTGGATGACGCATGTTGGTGTCTCTCATCATAATGGTTGGATTACTGATCAGCCTAATGGGATAACAACAACTGTTGCAGGAGGAACTGATTGGATTTTATATACCGACCAAAATAGTTATGCTCGTTCCAATGGTACTGATGTTTCTAAATATGCCCCCGGGTCTACATCTGGTTTTAGCCAAATTGGAATTAATACACCTGGTTGGTCGGGAGAGAAATCAAATTTTGAAATGGCAGAATTTATTATTTATCCTAGAACATTAAATAGTCAGGAAATTAATTTTGTTGAAACCTATCTATCTAATAAATATGGTGTTGCAGGAAGCAATGATGGTCTTATGTTGAATTTAGATGCAAGTAATAAACAGTCCTATGATGGTAATGGAAATATTTGGACAGATGTCGTTTCAGGGAATCAAGTTCAATGGCCAAGTTCCCTTGCACCTGTTTTCAAAATTGACAATGGGGTTTCTGTCTTTTCAACTACGCCAACTCTTGCAACAACAGGGAACTTTCAATCCACTGGATATATAAATTTAAGAGAGGGTAATGGAGCTTATTCAGTAATGGCTATTTTTAAACCAAATAGTGTAACTGCAAGTAAGATATTAGTGAGCCTGGGTCCTTATTCAACAAATTGTGATGCAACAAACATAGCTGCAATTTCAATTGGGGCTAGTGGTAGATTTTCAAATGAGGCTTGTGGAACTTCATCTACTTGGAATACGATATCAGGAGCAATACCAACAACTTCAAGATTTTGGACTGTGACCAGCACTTTTACAGGGGGTACTAATGGCACATCTACAGTTTATGTAGATGGTGTCTTTGATAAGTCGGGAACAATGACTACAAATACCCCTGTAAGTGCTAATAACAAAATTACCATAGGCTGGGTAAGTGATGGTTCACTAAGTATGGATGCTAATGTAGCAGTGATATTGTATTACAATCGAGCCTTACCCGCAAACGAAGTATTGGCATTGTATAATAAATATAAAAAAAGATTAAACCTACCTTAATGTATTTTAAAAATAAATATATCGTCTTATTTTTTGTTGGTTGCATTTTTAGAATACATGCACCTGCGCAAGGCCATATGTTTAGAACTCAAAATAGCACCCCTATCAATTCAGTTTTGATGGATGGGTTATCTGCATTAAAAGCTTCAACAAGTGCCTATAAAATAAAGCAAGACTTTCCAAATGCTGTGGACGGTCTTTATTGGATTAAAAATTCAAATATTAATTCAGGAACGCCTTTTCAAATCTATGCCGACATGACAACTAACGGGGGAGGTTGGACATTGCTGATGACTAATGTAGGCAATGCAGGGTGGACTTATGCAAATGCTATATTAAGAAATGAAACAACACCTTCCTTGTCTGCAAATTATTCGATCGTACAATATGGGGACTATATTAAAAAAACTGCTTCCGGATTTCAATATATGATGGAAGCCAATGCAAGAAACAGGTGGGGTGGAATATGGACAGCTAATGATGCCTATACCTTTGTTTCTACTACAAATATCCAGACAAATGTTACAAGAAATATAGTATGGGACACCTATGCATATGACATCAATAACTCTAATTCGATTCAGCCTAGAATGCCATGGCGTACCACTGCAAGTAATGGTTTTTTAACTACCGATGATGGTAGTGGAAACTGGTGGGGTACACTAATAACTAATAGTGGTTATACAACTGCACCATGGATAGATGGAAATATGCCAACACCATCTAAAATTTATTATTGGGTGAGGTAATAACGTATAAAGTATTTCGCAATTAAATTATGAGACATAAAATTCAAGATACAAAAGCACTTACCCTAATGAAGATTTATAATAAATATATCGTCTTGTTATTTATTAGTATTGTTTTTACAATGCAAATTACTGCGCAAGGTCATATTTTTAGAACTCAAAATAGTACGCCTATCAATTCAGTTTTAATGGATGGGTTGTCTGCATTAAAGGCTTCAACAAGTGCTTATAAAATAAAACAAGACTTCCCTAATGCAGTGGATGGTATTTATTGGATTAAAAATCCAAATATCAATTCAGGAAATCCTTTTCAAATTTATGCCGACATGACAACCGACGGTGGAGGGTGGACATTAATTTTGAAAAATTCAACATATGCAGGATGGACCTATGCCAATACCAAAGAATTAAACAATCAAACGGCCCCAAATTATTTTCCATTTACAACAAGTGCTGATATTACAAGTACATCAACTGTAAATTATTCTATTCTAGCTTGGGCAGATTTTATTAAAAAAAGTACAACGGGTTTTCAATACATGTTAGACGCTCAAACTAGAGGCAGTTACGGTGGTATATGGACAGTGAATAATAATATCAGTTTTACTTCTTCTTCAAATGCAAGTACTATTGCAGCTGGTGTCATTACAAGAAACATCAAATTTGGCACCTGGCCAGAAGCGGATGATGGAACTAATTTAGCGCCTCGTATGCCTTATTATACCAATTCTGGAAACGCTTATTTAACGACAGACGCGGATAATGGTGGTAATTGGTGGGGAGCCCTGGTCACACAGTATTCTGGATGGACTTCTGCTCCATGGATGGGGAATGGAGGTGTGGCAAGCCCTACAAATATTTGGTACTGGGTAAGATGATTTTAACGACTTAAAAACAACAATGAAATATTATATATCCTTATTTTTCTTTATAATTATCTGTGGAACCAGTTCTGCTCAGCTATTTACTTCCTCTTATCAGGGTTCTAATTTCTTAACAAAGAATTTAAACAACGCTTTAGATTTTGATGGCGTAAATGATTGCGTGATTACAACATTAGATGTGAATTATTCAGCTCTTCCAATTACTACATGGGAGGCATGGGTATTTCCAACTACAAATGATGGAGGATGGAG
>Ga0208787_1001061_pt1 | contig 12426 bp, 10 predicted proteins | sample Wag4_2014_7_11_FD_187362 | JGI IMG/M metagenome (GOLD analysis project Ga0208787, IMG submission 187362) | Fresh water microbial communities from Ohio, USA - Utica-2 Time Series HT 2014_7_11 (SPAdes) (version 2) | ecosystem: Environmental > Aquatic > Freshwater > Water tank | place: USA: Ohio... | reverse complement strand
GTGCCTCAAAATTCTCTTTGTGATTTCTTCTAAATCACTCAGAGAATTTTGAGGTTAATTAACCTTAACTTCGTAAGTAGTCAAAGCAACTTACACAGTTAGTGTTATAGTCCCATTTATTCTCACTATTTTCTTTTACGGCTAGATGCTGGTCTAACAGGAACAAAAGGCTTTATAACACCGTTTTCAAAATTTGCCCCCCTACTGTTTTCAGGTTTGGTGTTTTGCCCAAATGATTTTGATATTTTTGAATTTGAAGAGGAGGTGTCCTCGAATAGATAATTTTCAATTATTCTTTTAACCTCTTTCTTATATTGGTTTACTAAATCAGTATCCCCCGAACAAATGACTATATTTTCATCATTATTCTCTGCTTTGTAGCTCCAATTATATGAACCAGTAATCACCACATAGCCATCTATAATACAAAATTTATGATGCATTTTATCATTTTCAATCCAATATAATTGAGATTTTCCAATTTGAATATCCCTATAATTAATGTTAGATTTTCTATTTTCTTCATTATCGCTTGTTATGATAATAACTTTTACTCCATTTGATGCTTTTTTACATAGCGCTTTAAAAAGATTTTTATTGGTTAACCATGCTACTGCAACAAAAATACTGTTTTCCGCATGGTTAATATAATCCTCAATTCGATCGGCAATATTATCAAAAATTGCTTCTGTTTTCATCAGTGTAACCTTTAAATTTATACAATATAAAGGTTTTACCTATTAATTTAACCTTTTACCCCCTTTTCGACGTATTTATAAAAATCTCATATTTTCTGGTAATGTTGATAATAAAATTCTTCAAATCTGTTGGCTTCATTGTTACCTCCAAGATAGTATCATTTTCATTGGATAAGGAAAAATATTGTTCTAAAAACGCAATATCCGCTTCCCTAATCGCTTTTGGCTCTATCTCGAATAGATCCTGCAACGAGGTGTGATTTATATCCCATTGGTCCAGTGGAAAAGATGGATTATTAATATCTCCGATTTTCAATGATTTTTTCATAAGCTATTTATTTCTTATAAATATCTTATAAATATCTTATTTTGTGAAAAATGGGAAACAAATAATATAAATATGGATAATTCAAGCACTTTTAATTGGACCACTAAAAATTTAGATGTCGATCATTTCAGAAATGGAGATATTATCTCAGAAGCAAAAACAGATGAGGAATGGGAATTAGCAGGCGATATGGGAACACCAGCATGGTGTCATTATGACAATGATTTAGATAATGGTTTAAAGTATGGAAAAATATACAATTTTTATGCCGTTAAGGATCCAAGGGGATTGGCGCCACTTGGATGGCACATACCAACAGATGAAGAGTGGACAAAGCTCACGGAGTTTTTGGGATTTTTTCCTGGAAAAAAATTAAAATCCAAAAATGGATGGGAGGAGGAAGGAAATGGAATAGATCTTATAGGTTTTAATGCGATCCCGGGTGGGTATCGCAGTGTCTATGCTGGTTTCGGCTTAATTGGAATATACTTTTTCTTTTGGAGTGCTACTAAGGAATCCGACTGCGAAGCCTGGTACCGCCTCCTGAACTACAACAATGGCAATGTTGACAGTGACGTCAATTGGATGGCAGATGGTTGCTACGTCCGGTGCCTTATGGACTAAAATTTACCCCCCAATAATTAAAACTACCATACCACAAAAAAATTCAATATGGACACTAAATATTTTTATGTTAAGGATAATGAACCCGTTGGGCCATTAACGCTTGAAGAGTTATTGGAAAAGGATATAACCACCAAAACACAAATCTGGACAAAAGGTATGGAGCAGTGGGATTTATTAGAAAATATGCCCGAACTATACAAAGCATTAAAGTTAAAGAAAGAAAATCCCCCCCACTTTCAAAAAGTAAATAAAACCCACTTTCCAAAGGAAAATACAACACAAATTAAGGTTGAACCTGTTACTCCTGAAAATACTTTAAATCCAAACAAAAACTCAACTAAAACTATATTATATCTAATTGTTGGAGTTTTGTTTATAGTGATGCTGGGGGGATATTTGTTTTTAAAACTTGAAGTGGAAAAGGTAAAAGCCGAAAACAGTCGTATTGAAAAAGAGTTGGAGAAAAAACAAGAGCTTATAGAAAAACAGGTAGCAGAAGAGCAAATTAAATTACAAAAAGAACAGGAATTTATAAGTAAGGATATTGACGGTAATGTTTATAAAGTAGTTAAAATAGGAACACAGTATTGGTCCGGCAGGAACCTAAATGTTTCAAGATTTAGGAATGGGGATAAAATTCCAGTTGCACGTTCAGCAGAGGATTGGATAAAAGCCGGAGAAAATGGTCAGCCAGCCTGTTGTTGTTACGATAATGCAGGATATAATTGCGAAAAATATGGTAGATTATATAATTGGTATGCAGTTAATGATCCTCGGGGTCTGGCTCCCGATGGCTGGCATGTGCCAACAGATAACGAATTTAAAAACCTTACTGACTTTCTCGGAGCTTCCTCTGGTCAAATTTTAAAATCAATTGAGGATTGGGAATATTCTGATTATGATGGTCAGGGAACTGATGATGTGGGCTTTTCAGCTTTTCCTGGTGGTTATCGCGATATTGAAGGTAGTTTTCACGGTATTAGTAGTCCTTATTCGAACAAAGCTTTCTTTTGGAGTGCTACTGAGGACGGCGGCAACTTCGCCTGGGCCCGCTACCTGTACAACTTCAATGGCGTTTTGGACAGGTACTTCAACTATAAGACGTTCGGTGCTTCCGTCCGCTGCCTCAGGGATTGACTATTTTGTGGACAAAGCTTGCAAGTGGCAGCATTTTTCCAGTATTTTAATAAAAAGCAATAAAACTCAGCAAAAAAAGTTTAGATACGGAACAATAAAAATAGACCCATTTCCTACTATTATGTAGAATATGGGTCTATTTTGTATTAATAAAATATCTGAAAATATGCAAGAGACGAAAGGAGGTTATTATCCTTTTTCTGTTAATAAATTGCCAAATTTGTAAGACAAAAGTAAGACAAAATAATCATTTAAACATATTTTGTACTGTTTATCAATAAGTTATACTAATCTTGGGTAGAAACAATCGTTCTGCCCGCTAAGGCTTGCGAAGGGCGGTTATTTTCAGAGATGATCTGCTGAATGGCATTAATCTGTTTGGAAGAAGCCTGGATTGGAGTTTTTAATACATACCAGCTTACAACTTCGGAACAAGGTGGGGTAGTTAATGAGCCTGGATAATAAAAATAGCCTTTGTTCGCTGGCATCAATCCTGAAAGAAGGACAGGGGCATTGCTTTTGTACTCCTCATCTACTTCAGTTGGTAAATCTGTAGAAAGTAGCTTAATCATTGGGTTTTCAGCGCCTGCATCTACCATGACACCCACTACAGCTATGGCACTTGAATTGGATTGCTTGTGCACGAAATGAATTTCCATAGGGTACCTTTTACCACTAATGGTATGCTCAGATCGAGTATGAAAATGGAATTGAGCCAACTCAAAGGTGTTGGATCCAATGGTTAATTTACTGCCAGGTTCCCATTCTTGCTCTAAGGTATGACCATTGTAAGTTATGGAAACAGGAGATTCCTTCAATGAAAACTGTAATTGACTTAGACCGGCTTGAACCGTTGCATCTTTAATATCCAACGGGCTTTGTTTGCTTCCTGCACATTCAGAATAACAGACACTCCAGGAATTTACTCCCTCTTTTCCATCGTATTTCCATTCATAAGCTTGACAATCATCTACTTCTATATCTTTTGCACAACTCGTCATGACAAATGAAAAGGTTAGTAGGTAAAAGGCTTTTACAGCGTGTTGTAATAATTGGTTCATTTTAAGCGATTTTATTTCTGCCAAAAATAATACATCCATATTCGAAAGATAACTTTACGAACTACATATATTGTCAGTTATTAAAAATAAGTAACGTTTAGCTGTATTGCTAATCCTTTAAACAGCGAACAGAAAAACCATGGTTTTTGGATGAACTGCCTGCAGATAATAAATTGTCAGTATATATGATGGATCTATTAATGGCTCTTTGTTCGTTTTCTTCCGTTGCACTCCACCAAAATCCATTATATCCTAAAATACCAAATGTGCCATCAACATTTCTAAAACCGCCAGGTAATCCTGTAAAACCGCTTGTATTACTGCCATTACTTGGAAAAGACCAATATTGTGTTCCCGTAGCTTTCATTTTCCCTCCTGCCAAATTTAAGCCACCTAAAAAATCAGATAAAATGGTCCATTCATCATTCGTTGGAATATGCCAGCCAACAGGACAAAGGCCTTGGGTATCGATAACAGCATACCAGTTATATTGCTTTCCATAGTTGGTTTCGTAGCCGTTGTCGTGGTTGTAAAAGGATAGTGCCGGGCTTTTTATGGATGCCCATTGATTGCTGTTTAGGATGTATGGAATATAGGCGCCATTTCTATATCTGGAAGTTGACAAATTCGATGCCATCCATATTTGATTCCCTATACTTACGGTGTTATAAATATTACCATCAAGATCTGAAATGGTGGTTGAAGCCGTGTTTGTTGTTAACTTTATTTGATTACTATAAGCTGTGCCAACCTCATTGGTTGCAAATGCTCGCACAAAATAAGTGGTTTTTTGTGTTAACCCAGTGACAGTGATAGAAAATTCCCCTACACCTGTTCCGCTGAGTATTTTATCATTCAAGGTGGTAGGATTTTCAGTTGTGCTATAAACGATGCCTCTTTGGGTTACTGGTTTACCCCCGGCGTCTGCGATATTTGCATTCGCAAAGGCAGAAAGTCCAAAATCTTTAAGGGATAATAATTGAATGGTTGGGATGTCAAATTGTGTGAAAAATATCTTTTCATCACCATAAAAAACGCCGTAACTATTAACAGCAAATGGACGTGCATAATATCTTGTTCCCCCTCCTATAAATCCTGCTTCTTTGATAGAATAAGAACCAACTCCCTTACCAACCTCCACATGACTATTTAAAATGGTAGGATTTTGAACGAAACTCCAACAAAATCCTCTTGAAGAGATATGATTAATTTCGCTACTGAGTAACGCACTAAAGGAAACGGTATGACTGCCAATTTCTGATATATTAAATGCAGAAAAAGTAGGATTTAGAGAAGGTGCATTCGCATTTGTTTGAAAAAAAACATCATTTCCATAACTAGTACCGACGCTATTTGTCGCATAAGCTCTTACAAAATAGGAGGTGTTTGAGTTTAATCCAGATAAATAACTAACAAATGAATCTATTCCTATGCCTTCATTTGTGAAAATGGAATTTCCAAGGGTAGGATTTGGATTGTTTGACCAGCATAGTCCCTTTGCTGTAATTTCACTCCCTCCATCATTTAAAATAATACCACCAGCAGAGGCTGTCTTATTTGTAATAGACGAAATGTTTTTTGTAGTTATGATAGGCAAAGAATTAGGTAAGGTTATGAAATTGACCTCATTGCCATACTCAACACCTAGCTCAGATATAGTATAGGCACGAACATAGTACGTTGTATTTGCCTTTAAATTTATTACTCTTGAGGAAAAAAATCCTATGCCACTTCCAATAGTAACAAAATTATTTGAAATGGTTGGATTTGGAGAGGTATGATAGGCAATTCCTCTCTCTGTAATATTTGAACCACCACTGCTCACAATATTTCCACCCAAATTGGCGTGTCTTACGCCAATAGCACTGGCTGTATTGGTTGTTAAAACAGGATAGGTTGGCCCCATCCAATTTGGAAGTCCCGTTTTTGAAAGGGATATTTTTTGACCTGGTAAGCCAGCTACTAATACTTGCCAGGAAGTGCCATCCCAATATAAAATATCTCCTTTGGTACCACCAAAGGGAAGTCTTGGATCAGATTCTGTGAATGAACTCAGTTTTTTGTTCCACGCGGCGGTATCCGTTGCTGAAATGCTTTTGGCCACGGAGGCATTGAACTGCGGATCGACTTCGGTGAAGCTGCTCAGTTTTTTGTTCCATGCGGCGGTATCAGCTGCTGAAATGCTTTTGGCCACGGAGGCATTGAACTGCGGATCGACTTCGGTGAAGCTGTTCAGTTTTTTGTTCCATGCGGCGGTATCAGCTTTGGTAATTCCTTTGGCGACAGAAGCATTGAATAAAGGATCGATTTCGGTAAATGAACTTAGTTTTTTGTTCCACGATGCGGTATCAGTTGCTGAAATGCTTTTGGCTACGGAGGCATTGAACTGCGGATCGACTTCGGTGAAGCTGCTCAGTTTTTTGTTCCACGCGGCGGTATCGGCTGCTGAAATGCTTTTGGCAATGGAATTATTGAAATATGGATCTGTTTCAATACCTGTTCCACCGCCACTTGATTTTTTATTCCAAATTGCCGTATCAACAGCTGTGATACCTTTAGCGATAGAAGCATTAAACTGCGGATCCAATTCGTTTATCTTACCCAGCAAATTTTCAGCTGTTTTGGCGTGAATCGCATAAGGAACGCTTAAAATTTGGGTAAAAACAGCAATTTTATAATCTTGACCACCATTAATATCCGTTTCCGATTGAATATAATAAGGGCCAGCGGACCAGTCAATATCAGAAAATTTTCCTTTTATTGGGGTGCCACCACCTATCACTAAATAAGCTAAACCATTTAGATTTGTTTGGACGTAATGTCTTTCCTGATAAATGGGAATGCCGTTGGGATTGTCCTTAAGGATACTTATTCTTATTCCAACTACTTTGTTTGAAATCAATTCATTGTCAGTATTCCTGATAATGGTTTGATAACTTACCAGTCCAGGCGCTTGACCTCTCAAAAAAAGCGTGGAAAGAAAGATGGCAGCAAAAGTGAAAATTGTATTTTTCATCATAGCATTTTAGTATTTTAAAACTCCTCTAATTGAGATTGAAGTAATTTTGGTTTTCCTTCCTGGAATTTATACCCGAATTGAATGGCATGTCCTCCCGATGTAAAGTTGGACACAATAGACGTTGGAATTTCAAAATGGAAGCCCACAAAAAAGGAGGAAAAAACCATTTGAATATTCATCGCAATCGCTTGTGAACCTTTTGACAGGTTTTCAGAAAACGATTTATAGGATGTTATAAGCTGTACAAAGTCTTTATTATTAATATGGTAGGCAAAACCAAGATTGACATCCAAATTATAATTGGCATTTTTTTGGGTATGAAACATCAAGCTCGGTGTGATGGTAAATTGTTCACCAACGGGTAATTGATAGCCACTTTGAATAAAAACCAAAGGAGATATCTCAGGTTCTAAAATGCTTGTATACAAATTATTAGGTATGGGTATAATATTATATATAGAAAGCCCGATGCTAAATCCTCTGTTAAAAAGAAGTAAACCAATATTGGCATTTCCAGAAGCGCTTGAAAGCTTTCTGTTGCTTAAAATTGGGTCAGCTACCTCAACACCAAATAGATTTGCTCTATCTATGGAGAGTTGGTTTATGGTGGAGGAGATACCAAAACTCAGGTGATATTTTGAGTCTTTCAAATCCACAGTATCATAATTTATATGATAAGCAAAACTGGCCTCGGCCCCTTTGAAACCGCTTCCGCCATTTGAATCACTAAACACATTAAGACCAAGCCCAATTCGTTTTTTGGGAATGGGCGTATGGATGGAGAATAATTTAGAAATGGGCGCATTGTCAAATCCACTCAAATATTTTTTATACATTACCTGCACTTCCCCTTCCTTTTCACCTCCTGCATAAGCGGGGTTAATTAATAAGGGATTGAAAAGATATTGATTTTGAAATACTGCATTTTGTCCATGGGTTGATTGTATGATCACTAATAAATATAAAAGGAGTTGGATTACTTTCATTTGATTATCTTATGAGGGTGATATTTCCTTTTAGAGGAGGAAGCTTTTGGTCTAATTGTATGGTGTACCAATAATCACCAGAAGCCATTGGAATGCCATTCATGGTTCCATTCCAGCTTTGGGTTCCATTCAGTGAAGAGATAACCTTACCATACCGGTCAAAAATGATGATTTTTGCCTTTGGGTAAAAGGCAAGGGCTGGAACGTACCAATATTCATTCACTCCATCTTCATTAGGAGAAAAAAAATTGGGTACATCCATTTCATTCTCAGAAATGATAATTCGCACGGGACACTCTTCTTCACCCACTTTTATTTTAAATTCAAGCCAACCCTTTTTATCCGCTTTCCCAATTAAGTCAAAGGTCAAAACCCCTTCATCCAAGACCAACCTCGTTTTATTTGACATCAATTTGAAAGAAGCGTTCGGATTTTTAATGGAAATGGTATCTGTAGGAAATATTTTCCCATTTGTTTTCGAATACTGGATGTTGATTTTTCCGTTAAATGTCTGATTTACACCTATGGCAGGAGGTTCAACCAATATATTCCCACAGTTTAGGTTTGATACCATGGGTCTTTCCTCTTTCACAGGTACTTCAATCAGGCAATTTTTTCCACCTACGCTGATATTAAAATAGGCCAGTCCCGTTCCCGAGGGTACACCAGATATGGATAACTCTAGAAGGCCATTCCCTTTAGCCAGATAGGTTGGATGAATGGTAGCTATGAGACCGTTAACATTTAAAGAATTGATATTTGAACCTTTAATAAATCCTCCGTTTCCACCTTTATAGGCTATGAAAACACCACCCAAATACTCCTCCTTTTCAAGAATAACGTCCCCCACAAAAGTGAGTGAATCGCAAAGCAAACTGGTTACGGCACCTGGTTTAATGACAAAAAAGGGCTGTTGGATGCCCATGGATTGAATACCTGCAACGGTATTACTTACACCATAATCAACCTGGCCCATAGAAAATTCTACCGAACCAAAACTATTCTTTATGCCTATTCCACCCCCGTTGAATGATTGCTGCGCATCCATACAAAAGGGCATAAGAAGATAAGGAATTACTGAAAAGTAATTCAAAATTTTTTGATATTTAACCATTTATCTTATTTTTTCACGGCTAAATAATTATTGGATTATAAAATTTAAATATTGTCCTTTGCAGATGAATTTTAAGATTGAGATGTTTTAAGAAATTCATTTTAAAAGTTTTTAATTGGGAATAATAAAATATCTTCAAAAATAATATATAAATATAATTAATGATGTATTTGAGGACTACATAAGGATGTAGTAAATCTAAAAAGGGTAATAACAAATGGATATAACCATCTTTCAGTGGTATTCATTTGATATTTTAGGGCATTATCTAAACTTGAAAGATCCTTTTTTCTGCGATAAGTAAAAGGAGGATTTTTCGTTTGAATAAAGCAAGTTGGTATCTATGTTAGCTAATCGAAAGTTTGTCAAAATCTATCCAAGCTGAAAGTTCAAAGAAAGAGGAAGACTTATATAAGTCATTTGGAGCATTTGTGTCAGAAAAGTCAGCGAAAGAGATTATAAATGAAATGAAGGCATAATTTGAGGCAATAGCGGTCTTTTATTTAAAAAACAAGGTTAAAGAACCACAATAGATTTGCTGATTGTCATTTGGTTATGACGACAAATTAACTGAAAGATTCCTTTTTCAGCGAGGAATAAGGTAATGATCTTTTCATTCGTATTTGTTTTCAGTATAGTTTGACCCAACTGATTAATAATTCTTATTTCTCCTAGGGGTTCGTCGGCTTTAAGGGTAAATGAACCTGTGCTTGGATTTGGATAAATGGAAAGTGATTCCTTTGCTTTAGATAATGTTGACATTGAGGTAACGGTCGTCGCAGATCGAACCGCTAATAATCGTAATTTATTGGTTTTTAGCGATTGAGTAGTTATACCAAATTGAGTGTCCAGATACCATGCTCTGGTACTTTGGTTGGCTAAACTGGTGGAAGACCAATAAAAGGCAGTTGAAATACCACTAAAATAGGTTTTACTAATGGAAGGGTTGTAAATACTTACTTCACTAATAGATTGTAATTCCTTGATATTTGGCATTCTCCACTGGCTGGAACCTCCTGAAACTAAATTTTCAGCCGTTATTAAGGCTTGTTCCCAGGTCATTGAATCGGTTGGAATTTGTTGCCAGATAAGCCCAGTGAGTTGATCTGTGGTTGTGCCATTTTTATTATCGATAAATCTTGTGGTTATGGTCGCTGGTGTTGAAATATCTCTGACAGCGCGAACGTGAAATTTTTTAGCTCCTCCTGCACTGACTGTTTCACTTATAGGATGATTCCCAATGCCACCACCTGCATTAGCAGCCCAGGCTTTGGTGGCGTCATTTACTTGCTTTTGACCACTCCACCAATATTGAGCAGCAGTAGCAGTAAAATACACCGTGTTTAACGCTGGATTATTTTTATCATGATTTAAGAGGCTATTAAGTTCTAAAATAGAGGGCATTCTCCAATCGGAGTAGCCACCCAGGACTAAATTACTGGCATAGGTCGTAGCTTTATCAAAAGTCATTTCTCCACCATCCACTTGTTGCCACATAAGTCCTGTGACAGTATCGGTGATAGTTCCGTTGCTATTATTTATAAAAAAGGGCGGATTAATGTTATAATCAGCATCTTCACCTTGGGTAGTTGTATAGCTAGTTGTTTGCCCGGTATCAGGCAATCTCTTTATTGTTTTTTGAACAGATTGAGCCAGGGTATAGTGAAAGGCTCCTACCAGAACGCCAACCACAAAGAAAATTTTATTTTTAGTCATTAGTTTTATCTTTCTTGCCATTTACTTTCTAACCCCATAAAATCTTCTAAATGATAAACAGCGTCAGCGTGAGAGAAAAGTATTGTTCGGTCATCCACAATGGTATATTTTTTCCTTTTTTCAACGGGCAATTTTTTTAATTCTGGAAAATATTTCAGTGGAACAATGATGATACGACCATCTTCAAGTTTCAATGATATTTTTCCAGCTATATCAAAATTTATTTTTTCGATACAAATCTTGTTGTTTTTTAGGAACGTTGTCATTTATTCAATAATTAATTTTTTGACTAATACCTGACGGTCGGTTTTTAAATGCACAAAATAAAGGCCAGTAGAAAAATGCCCGGTGCTTATGTTTTCCTGAAAACTGCTTGCATTATAAACCATTTGTCCGCTAACATTGAAAATGGCTACATTTTTAATGTCTGAAGATTTTAATGTCTTCTGGAGGTTAATGCGTATTGATTCTGAAGCAGGATTTGGATACACCATAAATTCGGTACTTTCTATTTCATTGGTTGCCGTCGACAGCTTACAAGGTGCCGTTGAATTATAATTTGAGACGGTTGTTCCCGTTGGATTCACGAAATTAAATGTATAAACACCGTTCGTATTCCACGAATAATTGACTTTGTATGTAGCAGTACCAATGGTATAGGTTAAGTTATAGCCAGTATTGGTTGCATTGGTCTCAAAACCTGTGATAATGGCATTTTTCAGAGGGTCTGTTGCTGGTCTGGGCGATTTTGCCGTTGCCTGAGGAATAATCTGATAAGTAGCATCTTCTGTTACTTTTCCTACCATGTTTCCAACCATATAAGGTGCATTTGCAGTACCATGATAATGATAAACCCCATTGTAATAATGTCCGTGATTAGCGTCAAGAGTGGTCATTGCTTTACCATCGGGTTCTACTGTTCCATGTACTGCAAATCCGTCCAAAGCATAAGCAATAGGTAAGGTTTTTGATTGCTTATCATATAAATGCAAAGGCGCTGTATGATAATGATAATCGTCAGCACGGCCACAGTGTCCTCCCCATTTGTCTAATTGACCGTCTAAAAATGCGTCAACGCCTGTATTAGTATATGGATTAAAAATAGGAATTCCATTGACGGCAAGGGCTAAGGCACCTCTTATAAAATGGATGGAATTTACGGGGACTGGCGTAGTTGCTATGACAGGATTTAGTGGAATGCTCCATGCATTTGTCCCTTTATAGCATTGAGGAATAGGGACTTGCTGCTGCCAGCTGCTTATTCCCGTCATCATAGAATGAGTGGTAGGAATACCTGTTGATTCTACATAAAAATAAGTGCTGTTCCACCAGGTGGCCACATTTGGTTTAAAGGCAAGGAAAGCAGAATCAATGGATTTTGGATTAGTAGCCACGCCACTTGGAGGTGCTGAAAGGTCATGAAAGCCATAAAAAAGAAAGAGGCCGCTAATGAGAGTTGCTAAACCTAAATATCGGAATCTTTTTAGGTATGATATATATAAGATGCACGCAAGCATCAAGCTTAAAATGAGGAGAGAAGGCCCTTGACTTGAGGAAGATTCCGTCAGGCTATCTTGTAAAAAAGCAGGACTGTTTAATCTGGCTAATTGCTCCTTTTTTTGAAAAAGGTAATATTGGTCGTTTAAAGAAAAGTCTGATAAGGGAACCGTTTGTATTTTTCCTTTTTCATCCTCCAAAGAGACCATATCATCTGAAATGAAAAGAAAGGAGGCCTTTATT
>Ga0208787_1001060_pt1 | contig 12440 bp, 11 predicted proteins | sample Wag4_2014_7_11_FD_187362 | JGI IMG/M metagenome (GOLD analysis project Ga0208787, IMG submission 187362) | Fresh water microbial communities from Ohio, USA - Utica-2 Time Series HT 2014_7_11 (SPAdes) (version 2) | ecosystem: Environmental > Aquatic > Freshwater > Water tank | place: USA: Ohio... | reverse complement strand
GTGTGTGTGAATGTAATCGCCCTTTTTGATGGCAGCTGATGCAAGTCCGACTTTGATGCCGTACTTAATGATTGCGTCGCCCTCAGCAAGATCTGTGAGCGCAAATTTGTGTCCTAGAGGAATCGCGTGGTTGAGCACCGCGGTGCCTTCGGTTCCTTCCTTCACGGAACGACCGTGAAGAGTTCCTGGTTGCAGATCTTCCATCGCAACAGCAACGTTGTCGCCATCGTGGTGGAGCAGATACTGCGGTGGAGTTATTGCCATATCTACACAAGCCTCTCTTCGCATATAAATGGGTAGTGGTCTGACCTCTTGATTGAGTCTAGGACAGTTGAGCGTGTTTCGTCTACCCCCCTGCCCAAATTTCTCTCAGTGGTCTAACCTGTTGCCATGAAAACAGAGCTTCGTTACGGGATTATCGGCGCCGGCAGCATGGGCCGCGAGCATATTGAGAACATCAAGGTCATGGGCGGAGCAGCGGTCACCGCGATCAGCGACCCCCATGTGCCATCTCAGGAGGCCGCCCTTGCCATGGCCCCTGGAGCCAAGGTTTTCACCGATCACCGCGCTTTGCTTGATTCAGGTTTGATCGATGCGGTTGTTATCGCTACACCTAATGACACACATGCAGCCGTTCTTAAGGATGCTCTGGCTACCGATCTAGCGGTCTTTGTTGAAAAGCCACTTGCTACAACTGTTGAAGATTTGAAATCAATTCTTGCCTGGGATGACAAGCGCAGCGCGATGACATGGATGGGTCTTGAGTACCGCTTTATGCCACCAGTTGCTGAAGCGATTGCCAGAGCAGCTGAGGGTGAAGCAGGAAAGATTCATCAAGTTTCAATCCGTGAACACCGTGAACCTTTTTATCCAAAGGTTGATAATTGGAATCGATTCGCTGAACGTACAGGTGGAACATTGGTTGAAAAGTGTTGTCACTACTTCAACTTGATGGACATTGTTGTTGGCGAAACTCCTGTCCGAGTCTTTGCATCAGGCGGTCAAGCCGTTAATCATTTGGATGAAAAGTACGATGGTAAGCAGGCTGACATGTTAGATAACGCATTTGTAATTCTTGAGTATGCCAATGGCGTGAGAGGAATGTTGGATCTCTGCATGTTTGGAGAAGGAACTTTTGATAAAGAGATTCTTACAATCGTGGGAGATGAAGGCAAAATAGAATCCTTCTTACCTTCACAGATTTTGCGCGCTTCTCGTCGTGAATCGATTGGAAAGCTTTCAGGTTGGAAGACGGGTGCCGCGCGTACACCTGGTAGTGAACAAAAGATTATTCATAACTTCGATGTGAAGTACATGGGACATCACTACGGTGCTTCATATATTGAGCACACAAAGTTCCGTGATGCGATCTTGAACTCAACTCCCGCTGAAGTCACATTGACGGATGGAGTAACTAGCGTTGTTACCGGTCTTGCTGCTCACAAGAGCATAAATGAAGGCCGAGTTGTTGAGATCAAAGAGCTCTGGGGTTAATTACCAACTGCTCCAAGGCTTTGCATGAGTATCAACGATCTCAGCTAGCTGTTCTAAGCGTGGAATCGAGATTTCGCGGAGCGCCTTTGGGATATCTGGTGAGCTAACAATATCCGCCCACACTGCGCGGCCTGCAAGGAAGCCGCTTGCTCCTCCCATTGCACATGCCTTTACTGCGTCATTGAAGAATGGCTGCTTAACACCATTTGAAAGTACAACCCATGGTGAACCGATCGCCTCTGAAATTCTCTCTGCATTCTTTGTTACAAGATTCAAATCGCCTTCTCCATGAAATGGAACCTCAGCCTTGTAAAGATCTGGTTTCCACGCAGCTGCTTCTCGCGCTGCAATGATTAACTCTTCTTCGCGGTTAAAGCTACGAGATGAATCTGTTGGTGGCTTAACAATAATCTCGATAATTGATGGAAGTCCCGAGACCTCACAAAGCTTATTGAAATCTTCTACCAACTTAGCGCGCACATCTGGTGATTCATCATTGCGCCATAAGACTAGGAACTTAAGTCCAACACTTCCGATATCGCGCATGCGAATGGGATCAACATCTGGATCTACCGCTGTATCTGTTGCCGCTCCACCAGCAGGGCCAACCAATAGATCTGCTGCTGCAATCAATCCACATCCACCTCGCAGCGCCTTTTGATCAATGATCGCATCGATACCGAACTCTTGATCTACCAAAAGCGCTGATGCATATGGTGAAAGTTCGCGTGCGACATCAACCTTGAACTGAGTCAACTGTGAATCTGGCACTGGTGTGCTTTGGTGAGGCGCAAACATTCCGCGCAAAGCTTCTCGTTGATCTACTGCAACCATTGCCAAAGCCCCTGACGGACGTGCCAATTTAGTTAGTGGTTTTCTCATCAGTGTGCCTCCAGGTATGCATCGAGTTCAGTTGTTGTTGGAATCTTTGATTGGGTATCAAGACCTAGGCATGAAATTGCTGCAACTGCGTTTGCTCGGCGCATGGCATCTTGCAATGAATGGCCTTGGATTAGTTGTGCAACAAGTGCGCCATGGAAAACATCTCCTGCGCCTAAGGTGCTGGTGACATCGACCTTGAATCCTGGTGCTGTAACAAGCCCTGTTTCCGGTGAAAAACCAGCGCTACCAGCTGATCCTTGGGTGGCGACAACTGAGTTGCCAGCTTTCATTGAATCATTTTCTAAGGCCACCGCAAGATCTATTCCTGGATATCGAAGCGCCATCTGTCGATCAGTAGGCACAAATAAATCCACCACGATTGGATCAAAACTTTCAACGCCGTAACCTGCATCAAATGAGATTTGAGGGCCCTTGCCTCTAGAAACACCGATCTCCTCTAAGCGCTTGATTCCGACATGGTCAACATGTAACCACTGTGCCTGAGCAATCAACTTCTTGGCTGCATCATTGATGGGTGCCTGAACAACAGGTTGACGAGTGCTGATGGCTCGTGCACTGTGCTCCTTTGATACAACAATCACGCTACCCGCTGTTGCTGTAGAACCAATTGAAATACCAGATGTGTCTACACCTTCTTTAGCAAAAATGCGAAGAACTTCATGACCATCGGCATCATCACCGATGGTTCCAACAATTGCACTCTTGACCCCTAGGCGGCTTAAGGCAACTGCGGCAACCGCTGCAGGTCCGCCACCCGCACGAGAAATTTCATTAGCAATGACACGTTCATCTTCTCCGGGATACTTTTCGACCAGAGCAATCGTGTCCATCGTAATTACGCCGATGCATACAGCTTGAACAGAATTCAATTGCTTTCTCTCTTTTTTGCATCGGTCAAAGCTGTTTTTCGGGCGCCAGCAATATGCTGAAAAGTTAACTTTGAAGCTAATTCCCCATTGCCATTTTCGATTGCAGTTAAGATTTGATTATGTTCATTACGAGAAATTTCTGATCTTCCTGGCAAGCGCAGGGTTGTCTCCATAGACATTTTCATAACGTCTTGTAAAACATTGAGCGTTTGATTGATAAAGCGGTTGCCCGCGATGCCAACAATCGTTAAGTGAAACTTTGCATCCAGCGCTTGCAACTGATCGTAATCAATTGGCTCAGTAGCTGTGATTGTTTCTATCTGATTCAAAGTTGCTCTCAGTAGGCGAATATCCTCTTTTGTGGCTTTTTCCGCTGCCCATTTAGAGGCAGGGACTTCAAGCACTTCACGTGCATCAAAGAGTTCGTTAAGTCCATGAGTTTTAGTCATAACCGAGGCGCGAAGCTCCTGGGCAACAACTGGCTCTTGAACGAAGGTTCCTTGGCCATGCCTTATCTGCACCAAACCCTGCGCCTGCAAGATATGCAACGCTTCACGCAAACTTGGTCGGCTTACTTCGAGTAGTTCAGCCAACTGACGCTCTGGAGGTAATTTATCTCCAGGCGTAAGTTTCTGCAGTTCAATCAGCTCGACTAATTGAGTAGCAATTCTAGAAGCACGTTTTGGTTCTAGATTCACACTGACAATGCTCAAGATCTAGCCCTTCACAGCGCCAGCAGTGAGGCCGGCAACAAAAGACTTCTGCATAGCCAAGTACATGATTACCATCGGAATGGATGCAACTAGAACCGCGGTGAAAATCATGCTGAAGCTCGTTGCATACTCACCTCGATAATCCAACAGAGCAAGTGGCAAGGTTTTCTTGGCACTTTCTGTAATCAACAATAGAGGGAAGAGTAAGTCATTCCAACAAATAACAAACAAGAATATTGAGGTCGCTCCTAGCGCTGGCTTTGATAGCGGCAGGGCAATAGATCGATAAACCTTAAAGTGTGTCGCGCCATCAATTGAGGCAACCTCATACATTTCATTTGGTATCTCTTTGAAGAACGAGGTTAGGATAAAAACCGAAATCGGCAAGGTTGCGACCACATTGACCGCAATAAGTCCGTGGTAAGTGTTTGTTAGTCCCAGATCGTTAAAGAGTAGATAAATTGGAATGATATTTACCTGACCAGGGATAGCTAATCCTAATGAAAACAGAACAAATAGAACTTTTCCAGTGACGTTCATCATTCGTGCGATGGCAAAAGAGACCATACTTGCAAGCACTAAAGTAATGAGTACGGATAAAGACGTGACAAAAACGCTGTTTTTAAAGTTGGTGAGAATTTCACCGTCATCCAAAAGACGTCGATAGTTATCTAAGGTCCAATTTAAAGGCAAAGACATTGGAGAGTCATAGATCTCTAAATCTGTTTTAAAGGTTCCCAAAACAACCATTGCTGTTGGGATAATGATCAGAAGCGTGAAGACTGAAAGTGCAATCCATCTTGAAATTTTATAAATCATGTTTAGTACCTTGTCCTCAAGATGCGCTTTTGTAATCCTGTAATCAAGAAAATCATAATCACCATAATTATGGATTGTGATGCTGCATAGCCGAATCTAAATTCATTGAAAGCGGTCTGGAAGATCATTGTTGTGAGGATAGACGTCTCATTGTTCGGCCCCCCTTGAGTCATTGCGTAAACTAAGTCAAAGGCTCTAAATGATTGAATAGTTGTGTAAGCCACAACGACCGCACTAGTTGGTAGCGCCATAGGCCATGTAACCGATTTGAATTGTTGCCATCTGCTGGCACCATCCACATTTGCAGCCTCATACAGCTCAGCAGGAATTTGTTGAAGTCCAGCTATGTAAATAACCATCATTTGGCCTGTGTGGAACCAAACCTGTACGAAAATAATTGCGTAAAGTGCGGAATTCTCATTACCCAACCAGTTCAAAGCAAAAGACTCAAGACCAATTTTATTGAAAGTAGTATTAATCGCCCCATAGTTAGGGTCATACAAAAAGAGCCAAATCATTGCAACTGACACTGATGAAAGAATCGTTGGGAAGAAGAACAGGGTCCTCAAAAAGACATTAGTCCGGGTGTTCTTGACTAGATATGTCGCAAACAAAAGTGCGAAGCCAGTCTGGAAAATAACTACCCAGAACATGAATTCAATATTGTTTCCCAATACTTTTGTTGCCAGATCATCATCTGTAGCAAGTTTCTTGAAGTTATCGAAGCCGACAAACTCAGGTGCTTCGATTCCATCCCACTTTGTCAATGCATAACGTAAGTTATTAAGTACTGGAATCAAGAAGAGAAAGACGTAAAGACTTAAGGCTGGAAGTGACATCCAATACAAGGCTTTTTTGGAGCCTTGTATTGAATGACGCCTTCTTGAGGAAGGGCGAGTAATCCCGCTAAATCGCTTTAGGGGGTTACTCGCCGCTTTAACTTTATGAATGATTAACCAAGCTTCTGTTTGATTTGCTTGGAGTAATCTTCAAGTGTTGCATCCACTGGCTTACCACCAACGATTGCAATCAGTGCGTCTTCCATTAGGTCGCGAACACCCTGGTTTAGCCACAAGAATCTTGGAGCTAGGAGAGTCTTCTTTGATTGCCAAACGGATGTGTTCACTAGGTCCTGGTTGGTGTATGTCGCATTCAACACGTTAACGTGTTGTGATGTTCCATTGGCGTAAATTGAAGCAATTTCACCAGTCACCATAAAGGAAATGAATGCGCGAGCAATTCGCTGATCAGTTGAGCTAGCGTTCTTGTTGACGCTCAAGATGAATGTGTTGTTCTGAATTCCCACGTACTGTGGCTTTTCATCTGTAGTGATCAAAGAGAACAACTGCATCTTTCCAGCCATTGCAGGGTTAACAGTCTTGATTGCACCCATCTGGAATGAACCTGTTGGGATAACAGGTGACTTTCCAGTTGCAAATAGATTGATAGCTGCAGCATCTGTCACGCCTGTTGCGTTTGCAGGGAAGCAATCAGCATCTGCCATCTTCTTGTAGCGGTTAGCCATATCTTTGAACCATGCGCTCTGAAGATCAGCCTTGCCAGTGTCAATATCTTCAATTCGCTTCTCAAGAGTCGCATAATCTGGTGCGCTATTCATAAGCATTGAGTTCAACATTTGACCAGCGTTTGGACGGAAGCCACCTGACCAAGCCAATGGTGTGTAACCAGCAGCCTTAGCTGCCTTACACCATGAAAGAAGTCCGGTGAAGTTAGTAGGCAAAGCCCACTTTTCCTTCGCAAAAATTTCTGTGTTGTATACAGGGTTGTTGAATAGGTAGTGCAAAGGAATTCCAAGTTGCTTTCCTTCGTACTGTCCAGCAGTGAGTCCAGTTGCGATCACATTTTGACGAGTGAATCGCTCATTGCTTAAATCAGTCATCATGTCGCCCTTGGCGAACTGAACAAATTGTGAACCGCGGAAAGTAGCAAATACGGCTGCTTCTTTATTAGTTCTAATTTTTGAGTAACCAAGGTTTGTGTAATCGCCGGATGGCATTGTCACTTGCTTAATCTTTGTCCCTGGGTTGCGGGCTTCAAATCGCGCAATGATTTCATCAAAAACTTTTCCATCTTCAGCTCCGCGCCAGTGATGGAATTCAATGCTTCCATCAGGTGCACTTAACGCCGCGACAGGACGACCATATGAGCTTGCGAGACGCACACGTTGCCATGTGAGCTTTCCACTTGAGTTTTCCTTGCAAACAAGGGAAGTTGAACTCGTACCTGTGCTTGCGCCTTCAGTTTTGCAAGCCTTACCAAAAACTTCTCCAGCTGCGAACGCCGATGGGAGTGTAGTTGCAACAAGAGCAAAAACTATTGTTGCTGCAGCACCGATACGACGAGCACTGAAGGAATTTGTTCCTTTAGTTTTCATTTTTATCCTTGCTTTCGAGGGTTTGTAGTTGTTGTTTACCATTCTGTGAGGGGTATCCCTAACATTTTTGCCATTTGGCGGATACCTGGTCGCACATCGATCCACGAGATGACCAAGTGGTGCGGATATCCACCAGTGACTATTCCATTCACTAAGGCAGCGGCATCAGGTTGAGTGATTACCGTTGCTGTATTGCCTTGGAAGTGATTGGGAGCTGGGATTGATTCCCCTCGGCTCACAACCATGCGTAAACCCGTGCGATTGCTCGGATCTACATCCCGATCAATACGGAACAGTGTTACTGGTCCGGTCTTGAGCGGAAAGTTACCTGCAACGCCTAATTTGCGGTTGCAGTGAATTGATTGCGTTGCATTCTTTGGATCAGCTGCAAGCTTTGTTGCTGCAGATCCGCAGTGCCACAAACGCACTAAACCTTGTGATGCATCTAGATCAACGATGTCAACCAGGTAATTCTCATCTGATCCCAGTGCTTCGCACATCATCATTGTTACAGCACCCAATACATCGCGTTCACATGTAGTAACTGTTCCGCGATCTGAAAGACGACCCAAAGATGAACAGATACAGGCACCCATATCTGTTGGAAACTCCGGCCAGCAACGAATAGCAATTGCATCAAGAAGTTCATCTTCGCGCCACTTATCTAGCGCTACTTCAACTCCATAAACTTTCTTTGCTTCTCCAACATTTACTGATGCTAATGATGGTTGTGCAGCAACAGCGTTTGCGTAGGCAAGATCACGGGCTTCTTCAGAGACTTCAGAGATCTTTCCAAAAGCATCATCGATAGTAATTTGACGAATATCTAAACCAAATAAAGAACGAATTTGATCTGCATCATAAACACATGGAGTAAAGCCAACTGGTGCTTCTCCTACTGCACCGATCTTCTTGCCCTTCATCCAATCAAATGCTTTTTGCGCATCAGCTTCGGAACCAAGTTCGCCAGTGATATTTGCTGGTGTTGATGGTTCAGGTAACTTTCCTGCGAGCGCATCTTTAATCGCCACACGAACTTGTGGTTCATCAGCATTTCCATGAATGTGACGAATTGATTGACCAACATTCATCAATGCATGTGCAGCAAGATTTACTCCGCACATCGAATTAAGTTTTAGACGCTCACCAACTTCACCAGGTTCGCGCATTGACCAACCAAGGATTGGTCCCTTTACCTTTCCAAGAAGTTCAACAGCTGGTGATGCATCTGAAAAAGAGGCCATAAACAAAATGTGAAGATCAGCTGGTGGAAGTGTTACCGCCGCTACATCTTCTACGGTCATTACTAGCTCTGCTGGTCCGACCACAGTCGCACCCAGCTCCTGGATGAGGGCTCGAGCACTATCGAAATTCGCCTGCGCATGAGCGAGGTCAAAGGTGGGACGCGCTAGCGCGACCAGAGCTACAGTGCTCATAAAACCTCCAGTGGTAAGACCTCTGGGCAGAGACTGCCATTTGCACCCATTCAAGTCAATGCCATCTGGGTATGTTTATCAAAGCGTTACAGGCGGGTATTCCTGCGGGAATCACCCTTAATCTAGGCTTCTAAAGATGGAGGGTCGATGAAATCACAGCTTTTGGTCCTAAATGAACCTGCAGACGTCTACAAGGCCTTTGCCGAAGATATCGCCACTGAGATTAAGCGTGCCAACCAGCTTGGGCAAGGATTGAACTTGATATTGCCTATAGGTCCAATCGCCCAATACCCAATCCTGGCTGAAATCTGCAATCGAGAAAGAATCTCATTTCAAAATGTATTCATATCGTTGATGGATGAGTACCTCGATTGGCAAGGTAGACCCATTCCACTTGCACATCCCCTGAGCTTCCAAGCTGTTTTTGAAAATTTTCTCAACTCCTTAGATGAAGATTTGAGGCCTTCCCGGTCCCAGTGGATAGTTCCTGACCCATTTGAAATAGATCGAGTTGAGAATTTCTTTGAATCTAAGGGAGGGGTCGATGTTTGCTATGGCGGAGTTGGAGTTCATGGTCATATTGCTTTCAATGAACCGCCAGTAAGTCGCTATGGAAGAATTTCGGTCGAAGAATTTGCAGCATCTAAAACAAGGGTTGTAATTCTGGCACCAGAAACATTTGTCATTAATGCGCTTCGTGGCACTGGAGGAGATTTTGAAAACTTTCCTACCTTGGCTGTCACAATTGGGATGGAATTAATCTTAAGTTCAAAAAGAATTAGATTGTTCTGTGATGGCGGCACTCGACAACAAGAGGCAATTTATCAATTTACTCATGGTGAAGTCGATGTTAGCTACCCAGTCTCATTGTTGATCAACCACAAAGATGTCCGCCTAACAGCCGATGAGCTGAGTGCACTTAAGGCGATTAATGGTAAGTAAATTATGGTTTCCAACTGCAGTGTTTGCAGGTGAGATCAATTCTCAAGTTCTCATCAGCGTTGAGTCTGGAATCATCACAGATGTATCGGTTGGCATAGAAAAGCCCACCGACGCAGTGTCATTTGAAGGAATGGTGCTTCCTGGCTTTATTGATACGCATTGCCACGGAGGGGGCGGATATTTTTTCTCTAATACTCAAAGAGAGAATATCCAATCTATTGCAGAATTCCACCTTAAACATGGGACAACAACTCTATTTGCATCTTTAGTAACTGAAGATAAAGAGACTCTGCTGGCACAAGTGACGCGACTCGGTTCGTTTCTCCCTTTAACTACGATTGCAGGTATTCACCTGGAAGGACCCTGGCTCTCTACTCAATTCAATGGTGCTCATGATCCTTCGTTGCTTCGTGCACCTGATTCGACTGAGATAATCGAGTTGTTTAAAGCATCTAATGGTTACTTGACTTCGGTTACTGTTGCTCCTGAATTAAACAAAGCAATTGAGGCAATTTCTCTACTTGAATCGCTAGGCGTGACTGTTGCATTAGGCCATACAGATGCAAATTCAGAAAAAACTGTTGCTGCAATAAATGCTGGCGCTAAGGTCGTTACTCACTTCTATAGTTGCATGCGACCAATTAGCCATCGGGTTTCCACTCTTGCTCTTGAAGCTTTGTACAATCAAAATATCTATCTTGAATTTATCTTGGATGGTAGTCATATACAAAAAAATGCAATTCAGCTTTTACTCGATGTGGCTAAAGAGAGATTAGTCGCAGTCACAGATGCAATCTCCGCAGCGGGCATGCCTGATGGTGAATTAACTCTGGGGAAAGTTTCTGTAACAGTAAAAGATGGAGTTGCTAAAATAGCCGGAAGTGATTTGCTGGCTGGAAGTACGCTTACGATGGATAGGGCATATAAATTTTTAATGGATAATTTCAAAGTGACTGCCGTAGAAGCGGTTGCTTACTTCTCTGGTAATCCTGCAAAAATTTACAACCTTGAAAATGTGGGAAGTATCGAAGTTGGAAAGCTGGCAAATTTTGTGATCGTAAACAATCTGAATGAAGTTGTTTCAGTTATTCAAGCAGGAGAAACAGTCTCACTGAACTAAGCGGCAATCTCTCCTTTTTAATTAGGTTACTTCTGATGGAGAAAGGCTCTGGTCCGACCATTGACCTCAAAAGTAGGCCAATCTGGGTCGATCGTGAGCATCTTTACGCCTGAATCGGTGGCCACGATGGTGTCCTCGGCCTTCCACCCCTTGCCGGTGGGGTTCCAAGCGATCGGTTGGTTCTGGGCAATCAAGCGTGCGCTGCTCTGATTTGCTGGCCAATCCCGAGGCAGAAAACCTGTTGGCCCACCTTGGTGGTGCTTGGTCCACTCATCGGCATCAAAGCCATTAAGTGGATAGGCGGCAATAGCTGCATTGATCGGATCGGAAAATGGTTGCCCAACAACTGTGGCATCTAGCAATGCAGCTTCGACTTTAAAGATAGATGTGTAATCCGAAACCATCTGATCTGTAACCTCGCCAAAGGTAACAATTCTGGTAACCGATGCAATTAGACCTTTGCGCTTTGCACAGATTGATGCAGATACACGATTTCCAACAACAGCATCGGTTGGTAATGGATGTCTAAATTTGTGAACACGATCCTGGCCAGCAACTCCTAAAAATGCGATCTCAAGATCTGCTTGCCATAGCGAGTGGGTAATTAACCCAGCAACATCGATTTCGCGATCTGTGCTTTCAACCTGTTTCATCGCATTACCTAATGCGACAGCTGTATCAACACAGATTTCTTCAAAGCGAGCAAGATCAGATTCAATTAATGATGCGCGAATCATTTCTACTTCAACACCAAGATCAATGCGATCTGCACCCGGTTGATCACTTCCAACCTTAGAACCAGTTGGCAGAAGTGGATCACGGCCTTCAGACCACTTAATTGTTTGGACCGTTACTTCACTTGGTAGCTCTTCAGCAATCAAACGTGGTGCTTCTACAACATTAGTAATTGCAGTTGCAGAATCGTGGGTGATGATCAAATCAAAGCAGGCCATGTCAATTGTTGTTGGAACATGTGCACGCCCTGCTATCGCCCAAGCTAAATTTGGATTACGGCGCAATACAAAGGCATCAAGGCCTTTGGCTTTCATTAGCTCGCGAAGCGGCTGAATTCGTTGATTAAATGCGCTCATATCGCTGATGTTACAGGCGTCCTGCTTGGTGAACCCGCTTTAAGAACTCCTGAGTCTTTGGATTCTGCGGATTATGCAAGACCTGATCAGCAGTTCCGCGCTCAACAATGTTTCCTGACTCTAGGAAACACACCTCATCTGCAACCTGCGTTGCAAAACCCATCTCGTGTGTTGCCAGAACCATCGTCATTCCATCGCTTTTGAGATCACGCACTGCACTTAAAACTTCATTCACCAAGACTGGATCAAGTGCTGATGTAACCTCATCAAGAAGTAGTAAACGTGGGCTAACAGCTAAGGATCTAATGATCGCGACACGTTGCTGTTGACCGCCACTCAGACGATCTGGGTACTGATCTGCTTTGTCAGCTAAATCAAAACGCTTTAATAGGTGCATCGCATGTGAGTTCGCTTCATCTTTGCTCTTGCCATGAACCTTGATCGGCGAAAGGGTGATGTTTTCTAGAACCGTCTTGTGTGGGAAAAGGTTAAATGACTGGAAAACCATTCCTAAACGGCGTCGTACATCATCAACATTGATCAGTGGATCTGAGATCTCTTCACCATCTAAAAAGATTTGTCCATCATCAATTGATTCCAGCAAGTTAATGCAACGAAGCAAGGTTGATTTACCCGATCCAGATGCACCGATCAAAAC
>Ga0208787_1001059_pt1 | contig 12444 bp, 13 predicted proteins | sample Wag4_2014_7_11_FD_187362 | JGI IMG/M metagenome (GOLD analysis project Ga0208787, IMG submission 187362) | Fresh water microbial communities from Ohio, USA - Utica-2 Time Series HT 2014_7_11 (SPAdes) (version 2) | ecosystem: Environmental > Aquatic > Freshwater > Water tank | place: USA: Ohio... | reverse complement strand
TTAGGGTCTTTACGGATATTGCCACCGTTTTTTACTTTTTTGATGAAGATTCCTATTGTGACCAGGTATTAATTTTACCTGATGATAATGGAAAATTGAATTTTTTCGTTGAAGACTATAATAAAAGTTATGTAATTATTAATAACCAGGAATGGAAGATGTACAACGAAACCGGTATTGCCAGTATAAAATTGGTTTTTCCCGATGTAAAAGGTGAAAAACCTTATTTTGTATGGACACCAAACGACTAAATGATTAAAGTATGCCGAATTATCTGGCTCAATCAGCCATTTTCCTTCCAAAGCATCCTCACCTTTTTCAAAATCTCAAATATGAGTACAAAAAAGTTGGAAGATACAATAGCTTTAATCAATATCCATTAAGCAATATTACAGTGTTTGTCGTCGGATTTGTTGTTATAGCATTATCCCCGATTTTATTATTGATCGAGGGTTTGGTAGCCTTGACGAGTGCTGATAAAAAAAGTTCTTTTATTTTTGTCAATCTGGCTCAAAAGGCCAGAATTAGCATTCAAAAAACTTTTTTTAAACCTCCTCCAGACGACTGGGATAAGGATTTCGTTATCATAAAGGAAGATATTTACGCTGCCTACGAAGTTATTAAGTTAAGTAGTAAACCTGTTATCATTTATGGGTATGAGGCGCTGACGGAAGAGGAACAATTAGCTTTTGTGACCTTAAAAGACAAGGGTTGGGTAAATGAATTTATTCAGCTAGAAACATTTCCCGATCTTTTTATCTATATAACAAAGGCTAATCTGAAAGTAGGTTGCTGTAATTTGGTGGTGTTGACGAACCCACAATTTGAATTATCTCAACGCTATGGTTTTCAAAGCAGAAACTGGTTCAATACCAACTTATCACACTGGGCTCCAAATGAGAACGATGAGAGAAGTGTTGTTTCAAAATACACCTTATTTGAAGACAATGCGGTATTCAATCCGTATATCCAGGGTACTTCAATCCCTGGCTTTAGCATGAATACCATTTTACTTTTAAGCAGCGAAAACCGGCCTTTTTTTAATCAATATGTGTTGCAAAATTATGCCGTGCTTCAAGAACAAGCAACAAAAAAGGGTTTTCATTTCCTTCATTTTCCTACTTTTATAGCCTTAGGCACTAATGTTCTTTCATTAAAATATCTAAGGTACCACTGTCCAGAATGGAATGCTTTATCAGATAGTGAACTCCAAGGGGTCGTTAGTGTATTAGCAAGCAAATCGGAACGCGAATTATATGAAATACTGGTAAGTACGGGTGATTTACCCGAAATTCAGGGAACAGCTACTTTGAGATATGTAAATTATCACGAGAAACAAGCAACTTATACGACATTAAAAATACCGGATGAAGATGATAAAAAAATCCTGGATGTCTTTTTTGTCGAATATATTTTACAGCTCAGACACATTCCAAATGAGCATTTTTATAGCTTAAATAAGACCGTCAAGGATGAGGAAGAACAAAGAGAAGAACAGGAATTGGAATTAAAACTTCGCGAAATTTTTACCTCTAAAAATCTCTCCGTTTCGCTTAGCCTCCTAATGAAGGTTTTAAGTGAAGTCAAAACGGAGGACCAAGACCTTAATGCCAAGGTCAACTATTTGTTGCAAAATAGTAGCATTATCACAGGAAAAAATGTGGTTAGTTCTGTTTTGATTGACCGGAATTATCGCATCTTTTTCCCTGAGTATGGCGATATCGAACTTAAAATGCCTACGCTCTCAAAAGTGGTTTATATTTTGTTTCTAAACCACCCGGAAGGTATAATTTTAAAAGATATCTATCTGCATAAAACGGAGTTGAGAAATATCTATAGGCGTATCTCCAGTCGTTCCGATGAAATGGAAATGGAAAAATCCATTGAAGATTTAATAAACCCGCTAAGCGGAAGTTTAAACCAGAAAATAAGTAGAATTCAACATAAGCTTAATTTATTGATGACTTTTAGTCTGGTGAGTAATTATAGCATAAGGGGCGCAAAAGGTTTAGTTTATAGAATAATTTTTGATAGAAGTCTATTGAAATTTTCAGATGAAAATTATATTGGTACCATTAAAAAGGCGTAAATGTCTCTAGCTATTTTAAAAAATGAGGAAAGTGAAGAAGGGGTGAATTCAAATGTCCGGATTGATAATCTTGCCTTTCTTTCCTGCCTAACAGACGAAGAAACCATCAGAGATGAAGGCGCCATAGCCGGTAAAATTAAGGCAAATCCAGATCCCACCGTCCAGCTCATTGATAAATATCATGACTGGCAGTACCTTCAATTTTATAGAAAAAAGGGGGTTTTTAGTGTCGAAGAATCAGAGAAAATGTTACTTCGATTAGCTCAAATAACGGAAGACATAAGAATCGTTAAGGAGGAAAATTTTAAATTGACCCGTGATTTGCCACTCAGCAATGGCTCGTTTTTGAAACTTTTTGGTCTCTCTATCCTGAACCTCGTTTTAGCCGGATTATTGTTTTACCTGTTTTTTCTCCTCCTTATGCCTGAAGCGTTCATTAGCATAAAATGGATAGTCGTCTATTCGCTAATTATCATTACACTTTTCTGGTTAATCTTACATTTTTTATTTCCCATGGGGATAGAAGCTTTAAAATCCTCTTTTTCATATTGGGTTGAAAAAAATAAATCTAAAGAAAAAATGAAACATAACAATCTAGCGATTGAGCTAAAAGAAAGGGAAATAAGCAGCATTGAAAGTAAATATCTTTATTTACCCACGCGCGAAGAATGGGAGGAATTAAAAGCTTTACGGAAAGATTTATTTCTCATGGAGTTCAATCTTTCTACTTCTTTTTATATCAATAAAAAATAGCAATATGTCAAATACCACGGAAGCCGTTATCCCTCAGGAAACGAATAATTTTTCCTACCAGGTGTCTATTAACAATAAAATTCAACAATTACCCTTTACTTTTCCCGTTGAACTGCAAAAACATTTCCCTCACGGGGTCTTAGACGCTCAGATTGGATTGGATAAAAGTGCCTTTCAGGAACAATCAGAAGAAGGAACAGAATATGAAAGTGTTAATGGAAAAGTCAATGAATTAGAAAAAAAACAATCGACCGCTTCGGTCCTGAAAGATGAATTAATTGACCTTTTTGGTAGGAGAGAATTAACATCGCTTTGGGATAAACAGTTAGCTGAAAACACCGCCAAAATAGAGGAATTGAAAGTCATTGTGGCCTCTTTAAAAATAAAAATCAAGGATATTATCCTCGAAAACTCTTTCCTTGCATTGGTCTTAATGCTCGTAGCTGCCCTTGTTTTCATTTCAGCAGATTTTATTATTTCCTATACAGTTGTTTCTACCCAATTACTTTTAAATGGTCAAATTTTTGGTGGTACAGAAATTTTAGGATTTAATCCAAGTTCCCTCATTTTTGCCTTGGCGCTCGCTGCCATTCCATTTTTGTTAAAGCCTGCTTTTGACAGACTCGTCGAGCAGCCTTACAAATTAAATAAGAATAAAAACTATTTTAACGTCCTTATTATCCTGGTAGCTTTAACCGCTTTGGGTCTATTGATCAATACAGGTTTTGTGAGATTGAAGGATTTTGAGGATATTAATACCATGCAGGCAACAAATGTTATTGTTAGTGGTGGCGGAATGGGGCTTGGTCTTCCGCCAGAACCGCCAGTACCTTCCAGTCCTAAAAAACCTGAATATTTCATTCCTTTTGTAGTTGTTGTATCTGGTGTTCTTTTTGCTTTGGGTGGTGCTATATTATTAGGTATGAGTCTGCCTGAATTAAGGAAAAGAGTAAAACGAGCATGGTTAAAGATAGTATTGAAAATAAACCATCGCAAAATTCAGTTAGCCGAAAAGAAAATAGAAAAGTTGCTCGAACTGCATGCATTTTACGATAGAGATGAAGCCAAACATTGTCAAGGCATGACTTTGGACGAAAAATGGAAAATACTCATGGAGGAAATGGAAAAAACGGAAGAAGATTTAGCGGAGTTTAAAAAATTAAGGACAGAAAAACTGAAACATTATAAAAGTAAAATACACGATTACGGACATCAAATGGCCACTGAATTTTCTGAGTCAAATCTGAAAAAACAGGGTCTTCATTATATCAATCAAAAGGCTTCGCCAAGACCATATATCCTGCTTAGAAATAATATTTCTCAACAATAAAATGAATCTCATGCTCATTTATTTATTTTTATTATTTAATCTATATTTCGTTGTAGATAATCCCCGTGAAACGCTGATTTTTATAGACAAAACGGAGAGCGTGAAATATACGGGGGGTATTTTAGTGCAGGCAAAATCGGAAATGGAGGAACTGATCGTACAGCGATTTTACAAAGGTAACGATGGCTTAAAGGTCTATTTTATCCACGGTAATACCTCCGCTTCCAAGGCCAGTCAATCTTTTAAAGTATCTCCGTCATCCTGCGATGAAAAATTACCCTCCCTGAAGAAACAGTTATGTCTAAATAACTATCAAAAACAACTGAATTCCTTCAGGAAAAGTGTGCTCGATTCCTTAGTCATAACACTTCAACTGGAAGCAAGTACGCAAACAAAAAACAGTACCGATATTTTTGGAGCCATAGAAACGGCTTGTAACCAAAGGAAATTGATGATCAAAGCAAATACCAATGGAAATATCATTCCAGATTTACACGTATATATTTTCTCTGATATGATCCAAACATCTAACTTTATAAATCTTAAAAATATCGGCCAGTTGACCCTGTCGAATGTTGCCCTTAAAACAGATAAGGATTTGAAAATGGTTAGATCTAATTATTTGAATATCGATAAAACTTATCTGCAAGGGATCATCGTTCATGTTAAGACGCCCGATGTAGGCATCAATACGCCTGCTAATATGAAAAATCTGAAACACTATTGGGAAACCATATTAATAAAATTAGGCGTTAAAGAAAATAATATTAACTGGGATTAAATGCGGATGTGCAAATGCTACACCTACCTTTCAGGAAAATACCCAGTATAATCCTCTCGTAAGTCAACTAAAAAAAATGAAAGAAATGGCGGGCTTTTCAAATCGTGGATTAACCAAAAATGTTTCTTAAGAGGTTTTTAACCAGTATTACGGTATCGCATCAAAACAATTAATAGAAATAGTAAGGGAAGAAAGGATGAATAGCAGGAAAAAATCTTTGAAGAAATTACTATTTTAAATACGCACTGACTAAAGTCCTTTTTCCTTTATTTGTTTCGTATTATATTTGTTTATTCATTTATAATTCAATATTTTATATATAAAATAAAATGAATTTTTTCCTCGCTTTTGTTTGCAGTTATTTGTAGTAAGTAAAAAATAGTGCTAAAATTACCTTTATTTTTCCTTTAAAAGAATGAGAAATAATAGAAATTTGAATTAATGAAAAATTAATGTTTTCAGTTACTCCCAGTTATTTTCATACACTGAAACTTAGGCAAGTTCTGTTTTATGTGTTCCTCATCCTTATTTTCAAGTGTGCCTATTTGTTTTATATTAGAACAAATATTTGTTATGATATAAAACATTGCTTACATTGTTTGTGTTAAACCAATAAATACAAAATAGGAATGAGCCAAAGTTTTTCACCAAAGCAAATAGGTCAGCGGCTTGCCGAATTTCGCAAGAGGAGAGGTCTTTCCCAAGATGAGCTGGCAAAAAATGTTAAAATTTCCAGATCTTCATTAGCTCAAATTGAATTAGGAAATAGAGGAGTTGATATTTTTGAATTACAAAAACTTTCTCAAACATTAAGGTTTTCTTTAGATCATCTTATGGCTAAAGATTTCATCGTTGAGATAGATATACCTGTGCATGATGATAAAAAGTTAGAAAAATTAAGAGAACGAATTTCTGAACCTACCCTTCAAGTCCAGAAATTCAAAAATATATTGTTATATATTCTTGAGCGTTGTGCGGGTAAGCCAAATGTTGGTGAAACTGTGCTACATAAACTTTTATACTTCTCTGATTTCAATTATTATGAATTATACGAGGAACATTTGACAGGTGCCAAATATCTTAAATTACCTTATGGGCCTATTCCACAAGAATTGGATGCGATTATTACACAGATGATTGATAACGGGCAATTGCAGCGGGTAAAAACAGCATATCATCATTCTTCACTAGTGCGCTATTTGCCATTACAAAAAGCCAATCTTACTGAATTAAAAGCAAGTGAAAAAGAAACTATGGATAGGGTAATAGAGCAAATGAGTGATTGGTCAGCACTAGCCATAACTAACTTTGCTCATAAGGATTTGCCATGGCTTGCTACAAAAGAAGGGGAAGAAATACATTATGAATTAGCATTTTACCGAGAAACTCCCTTTTCAGTCAGAAATTATGGAGATGAAATGGAAGAAAAATGACCTTTGATGAATTACCTGAATATAAAAAGGACTTGAAAATCTTGTTAAAAAAATTTAGTAAAACGCTGTATGAAGATTTAATTGTAGTTAAAAAGGTTTTGGAATTACTACCTAATGAAAGACCTCCATTTAGTTTTCGTATTGATAATCTTGTGGTGGATACCTGTATTATAAAAATAAAAAAAATTGCTTGTAAATCACTAAAAGGTAGAGGTGTAAATTCAGGTCTTAGATTAATTTATGCCTACTTTCCTGAGGAACAAAAAATTACCTTCGTTGAACTATATCATAAAAATGATAAGGATATGGAAGATAGGCTCAGAATAACCAATCTATTTCGATAAGTTAAAAAAACGAATAGATACATAACAAAAATGTTTGGTCGTTCCCTTTTATCTAAATGGAATAAAATATTTCTTCTCTTTTGTTTGCGCTATTTTCCCTTTGAAAGAATGAGTTATAAAAAACACAGAAACAGGTTATTGACCTCTTTAATAAAAGATTAATAAGCTGTTTCCAATATAATGTTTCGTTATTTATCCCTCTTTACATTGACTTACCTCATATCTCAGCATCCTTGATAAGTGGAAATATCTCCATGGATTTTCTCAATGAATAAAAAGGTAGGGTGGTCATCAATTTATTTGCTTTTTCCTCATCAATGTCTTTAAAAATCAACACCGCCCCATTTTTAGTTGGCCTTAAGTATAATTGTTCCAAAATGCCCTCTTTTTTCCATTGCGCCACAACCTCTCGCTCGTGTTGTAATATTTGTTGAAAATTGCCTGGCAGGTTTTCCATGTCCAGGGTGAGAATGACGAGTATTCTGTTCATGCGTTTAATAATTTTGTCCTCAGTTCTGGAAATCTATAAAAGGCTATCAGAAATAGGAAAGTTTGGATGACACAAGGTGCAATAATGGATTGCCCATGTTCTAAATGTGTGGCAATAGCTCCGCCCATATAGGCCGCTAATAATAAGGTCCCGAGGATTCCCGTTCTGGGAATCACAAAAAGAATTAAGCTCAGTAATTCAACAATACCCAGTATAGTATTTGTTTTTGCATCCAAACCAAAACCAGCTGCCATTTTTAAGGCTTCTTCATTGGCAAAAAATTTACCAGAGGCACTTCCAATAAAAATAAGGGACACAATACCAGTCAGAACCCAGTAAATGAGGTTGCTCGATTTTTTACTCATAATATTAGTTGTTTAAAATTTCATTTGCAAATCTAAACTTAATACTTTAATTTTGAAAGTAGTTACATTTTTGTATAGTAGTACCCCAGGGTAAAGCAATGTTTAAAATCAATGTGTTATGGAAAATAATAAATGGGATAAATCTCAAAAGGGTTGCAGTATTAAAGATGTGTTAGACATTATTGGCGGTAAATGGGCAATGCCTATCATTTATAATTTATCGAAAGGCAAACTGCGATTTATGGAAATTGAACGCACCGTTACAGGTATAAACACTAGAATGCTGGTGAAAGAATTAAAGAATCTGGAAGCTAATGGTATCATTACACGAACGGTTTTTGCAACAGTTCCTCCGACCGTTGAATATGAACTTACCATCAAAGGCGAAAAATTATTGCCCAGCATCAGATCCCTTCACGAATGGGGGCAGGAATATGCTGAAGTGGAAATAAAGGAAAAGTTGAATTAGAAAATGTTGCTTATATTAAGTATTTTCATTCAAAAAGGATAAATTAATTTAACACTTTAAATTTACTATGGATTCGACACCGATTATTTCGAGAACTTTTGAAAACTTTGAATGGACAGATTTTTGTAATCCAAACAAAGATGGACTTGAGGAAATTGCTGAAAAATACCAGTTGGATTTTCATCAAATAAAAGATAGTCTCGAACCAGGTCATTTGCCTAAATTTGAAAAAGAACCTAATTATCAATTTCTAATTTTAAGAGCATTTACTTCGAACATGGGGCAAAGGGCAACGACCATCACTGAATTTTCGAGTAAGATTGCTTTCTTTTATAATGAAAAAAAGTTGATTACTATTCATAGGATTCCGTTTGATTTTATTGATTCCTTTAATTTACAGTTCGATCAGGTTGAAGACCTATTATTATTTCTCATTCATAAGATGCTTCATACCTATCAACCACCATTAAATGAATTTGATAAGCGGATTGAGGAATTTGAAAATACTATTTTTCTAAAAAATGATGCAAAAATCTCCATGGAGGATCTTTATTATTTGAAGATGCAAACGCGTATCACTAAAAAACTTTTGATCATTTTCCAAAATGTGATGGATCAACTTGAAGTTGGGCGAAAAAATAAATCGGCCTTACAAGATTTGAAGGATAGGTTATTGCAATTGATTCTTAAATATGATGAAGTACTTGAAAATGCAAATAATCTATTGAATAGTTACCATTCAGTAAATTCAAAAAAAACCAATGATACTATTAAACTACTGACAGTTTTTTCCGCCTTTTTTCTTCCACTGACCTTCATTGTTGGAATTTACGGGATGAATTTTGAAAATATGCCTGAATTAACATGGAAATATGGCTATTTTATGGCACTTTTTATGATGCTTATCATTTCGGTATTTATATTTATCTGGTTTAGAAAAAGAAAAATCATTTAGATGATGGTTTTTTGGCATTTTCAATGCTATTTTTCAATCATAGACCAGCGAATGATTATTTCGCTGAAAAGAATTTCTTTTCAGTGGAAAATGCTTATTTTTCTTAAAAATATTAAATGTCTTTACCTAAATCTTCTAATGCTAATAATGATGTTCAACTTTGGCAGCAGTTGAAACAAGGAAGTGAGTTAGCTTTAGGTAAACTTATTAAATTATATTTTAATTTATTGATTAATTATGGTTTTAAATTTGTCAAAGATGAAGCCTTTGTGAAGGATTGTGTTCAAGATGTTTTTATTTCAATCTGGACACACCGCGATACGATTCTTACTCCCAATAGTATTCATGCTTATTTGCTAAGTTCTGTACGTCGCCGAATATTGCGTGAAAAAGTAAGGCAACGAATGGAGGATCATTCTACTATAAATAACTTGGACAATGAAGCAGAATTGTTTGATTTTTCACACGAATGGCTTTTGATTGAACAAGATAGTCTAAATGAAATGACCTTGAAAGTGAGTGAATTATTAAACAAATTACCTAAAAGGCAGCGAGAAGTTTTGTATTTAAGGTTTTATCAAAATCTTGAAAGGACTGAAATAGCAGAGATCATGGGGGTCAATGAACAATCTGTTTCCAATCATTTACAGTCAGCTTTCAAGAATTTCAAGGATAATTGGCAATACTTTTCCATTTTATTTGGCTTTATCTTAAAAATTTATCTTTAAAAACAAGTATCTGATAATAAAAATGGCTATCTAATGAACGAGTGTTAACAGGAGGCGTTTAAATACGGATTATAACAAAAAAAAGACTTTTAGTAAAAAAGTAAAATGAGTAACATCGATTATACCAAATTTAATTTTGAAGACTTTTCAAAAGACACCTCGTTTCGCCGTTGGGTTCTTCATAAGGATGAACAAGCAGAGGAGTTTTGGCACGATTGGCTTATGGCAAATCCTGATTTTTCTCAAAAAATTCAATTGGCGAAAGCATTTTTATATGCTTTGGAAGAAAAAGATACAGATTTAGATATGGTTTCTTTAGAAACGATTACAGATGAGGTAGCTGTTCATCCAAAGAAATTTATACCTGTATGGAAAAGACCTGTTTGGCGGATTGCAGTGGCAGTATGCTTGGTTTTTGGTTCAGGTATTTGGTATTATAACACAAATAAAATTCGAGTCCCAAAGAAAATATTTGAAACTGCCCCTGTTTTTTTCAATGCCAGTAATGAATTTATTGAAAAACGAAATTTAAATAAGGTAAACCAAAGTATAACCTTGAACGATGGAAGTATAGTGGTTTTATATCCTAACAGTATCTTGCGTTATCCCCGGGAATTTGAGAAATCAAGAAGAGAAGTTTATTTAGCCGGGAAGGCGTTTTTTGATGTGGTTAAAAATCCACAAAAACCATTCTGGGTTTACACAGATCATATTTCAACGCAAGTATTAGGCACGAGTTTTTTAGTCAATGCTGCAAAAAATAAAGACATTTTCGTTGAAGTGAAATCAGGTAAAGTATCCGTTTATACAAGAAAGGATCAGGAACGGGCGAAACAAAATTTATTGTATCCGTTTATACAAGAAAGGATCAGGAACGGGCGAAACAAAATTTATTTAATGAATCCATTGGTGTTATTTTGACACCAAATCAAAAGGTAGCATATTCAGCAAATGAGGAACGCCTATTAAAAACGATTGTTGATCAGCCAGTTGTTTTAGTTAACCTTCCACCCCAGGATTTTATTTTTGATGAAAAGCCTGTTTCAGAGGTGTTTTCTATCTTAGAAAAAATATATGGAATTACCGTAATATATGATGGGCATGTAATGGAGAATTGTTTTCTAACTGCAAATTTGTCGGATGAATCCTTATTTAAAAAATTAGACCTTATCTGCAAAATCACCCACTCCAGCTATGAAAAAACAGATGCTCAAATTGTTATTCATAGTAAAGGATGCTTGAAATAATTTTTCTGTTATGTAAATTTCGGTTGTAAAAGAGAAGATTCATATTTTTTATTAAAAAGTTGTAATCAAACGAGTATCTGAAATAAAGTTCTGCTATCTGTAAGAAAAGTAAATTTTAATATTAACTAAACACCTTACAATAGTATGAAAACGAAAACAGATTTTCTTTTCAAAGTGATGAAAATTACATTTACACAAATTTTGGTTTTGGTGGCCACTGCTGGAATGATCCATGCCAATAATCTCAATGGTCAAGGAGTTTTAGATGAAAAACTGACCATCAAGCTTACGAATGAAAACCTGAAAACGGTTTTATCAACCATTGAGCAACGAACTAAGGCTCGGTTTATTTATAACCACAGGGAAATTCAACCTACCAATAAGGTTTCTGTTGAGGCAAACAATCGGAGATTGGCGGAAGTATTATCAGACATGCTTAAGCCATTAGGTATTGTGTATGAAGCCGATGCACAGCAAATTATTCTCAGTCGATTGAGAAATGCCAATGTCACGGGTTTCTCCATATTAGAAAGGCAAAAAGACAATAATATAAGGATTCGTCCGCCCGTTTTTACGATTTCGGGCCTAATCACAGACGAGAATAAGGAACCTCTTATTGGAGCAACGGTCATGTTAGAAGGAACCTCTAAAGGGGTTTCTACAGATTTAGACGGAAAATTTTCCCTGGAATTAGAGGACAATGAAGCGAAGGGCAATCTGGTTGTCAGTTTTATTGGCTATCAAACCCAGACCATTCCCATAGATGGCCGAAATACCATTAATGTTCAACTTAAAGAAGGCAGGGAGCTGGAAGAGGTGGTAGTTACTGCTCTGGGGGTTAAAAAACAATCCAAGAGTTTAGGTTATGCGACTGCAACTATAGGAGGAGAGGATGTTTCAGTGAATCGCAGTGTTAATTTTATGAATGCCTTACAGGGAAAAATGGCAGGTGTGAATATCACCTCCATGGGATCAGGTGCGGCAGGAACAAGTAAAATTCGTATCAGGGGGCAGTCTTCCTTTGGTGGTAATAATTCTCCTTTGATTGTTGTGAATGGCGTTCCTATTGATAATACAAATAATGGCGCAAGGGGTGATGTTTCAGAACGAGGATCGAACAGAACGTCTGATGGTGGAGATGGTCTGAGTAGTATAAATCCTGATGATATTGAAAATATGACCGTGTTGAAAGGAGCTGCGGCTTCTGCTCTTTATGGCTCCAGGGCTAAGGATGGGGTAATTATGATTACAACCAAATCTGGGGCAAAAGGACAAGGGGTAAGCATAACTTATAACGCCAATTATACGAATGAAAAACCTTTGGATTATACTGATTATCAGTATGAATATGGTCAAGGGGAAAACGGACTTCGACCTACAACGGCCTTTCCAACATCAGGACAGTGGAGTTTTGGGGAAAAGTTTCAGCCAGGTATGACTCATACTTTATTTAATAATAT
>Ga0208787_1001053_pt1 | contig 12511 bp, 10 predicted proteins | sample Wag4_2014_7_11_FD_187362 | JGI IMG/M metagenome (GOLD analysis project Ga0208787, IMG submission 187362) | Fresh water microbial communities from Ohio, USA - Utica-2 Time Series HT 2014_7_11 (SPAdes) (version 2) | ecosystem: Environmental > Aquatic > Freshwater > Water tank | place: USA: Ohio... | reverse complement strand
ACTCCCACAGCCGTTGCCTTCAGCAAGCGCCAGCATCGCTCCTACGCCAACGCCATCACCATCCATGCTTCCGCAAGGGCCGTACCAACGACTCGTGAGCTGCAACGCAAATCTCCCCGCCCCCGTCTACACGCCAGAGCCCGACCCAACCGCGCCGCCAAGTGAAGAGCCGAGCGCGAGCCCAGGTGAAAGCGCGCTACCGAGCGAATCGCCGAGCGCGTCTCCAAGCCCTACGGTCAGTCCGAGCCCGTAGCTACCCTTCAGCGCGCAAGGCGGCGGCAACAAGCGCTGCAGCTGCACCTCGATGACTCAGTTGATCCTTCTCCTCTGCAGTGCGCTCCGCCATGGTGCGCCCGTCAACTTCAAAGATTGGGTCGTATCCAAAGCCTGACGCGCCGCGCGGCGCCTCGGTGATGTGTCCGCGTCGCTCACCGCGAAAGGTTCGTGGCGGGAGTGCGCCTGGCGCAGGATCGACGAGGGCCATACAACAGACAAAGCGCGCGCTTCGGAGTTCGGCAGGGATCCCACGGAGTTCGTCCAGCAACTTGTCGTAGTTCTGCTGATCGGTTGCGTTCGGCCCCGCATACCTGCGCGTGTACACACCAGGCGCTGCGTTGAGTGCATCAACCTCTAGACCTGAGTCGTCCGCGAGCGTCCACTCGCCGCTCGCCGCGGCGTAGAAGTGCGCCTTCTGCAGTGCGTTCTCCTCAAAGGTCTCTCCGCTCTCTGGCGCCTCTTCCGTGATCTTCAGATCCCGCAGGGTGACCAGAGTCAGCGGCAGATCAGCAAAGAGTCGCTGCAGCTCCACGAGCTTATGTGCAGAACCCGTTGCAACCAGGAGGGTGCGCATGGCTGACGCGCCGCTGCGTCGCGTTAGCGCGCGCCGTCGACGGTGGCGCGCTGGAATTTAATGAGATCCGCGATCCCCTTGTCCGCAAGCGTCAACATGGCGTCGAGCGCATCACGATGGAATGGCTCCTGCTCTGCCGTCCCCTGTAACTCCACGTAGTGACCGCTCTCGGTGGCGACTACGTTGAGGTCCACCTCGGCGCGACTGTCCTCTTCATACGGGAGGTCGAGCACTGGCCGACCGTCAACCACACCAACAGAGACTGCCGCAATGTGGCCAGTGAGGTGCTGCTCGAGCTTCTTCGCGCGCATCGCCAGTGCAAGTGCAATCCACCCGCCGGTGATGCTGGCGCAGCGCGTCCCACCGTCTGCCACCAACACGTCGCAGTCAATCAGGATGGAGCGCTCGCCGAGTTTCGTCAGATCAACCGCCTGGCGGAGCGAACGACCGATCAGTCGCTGAATCTCATGGGTGCGGCCACCGAGTTTGCCGCGCACCGCTTCGCGATCCGAGCGCGTGTTCGTTGCGCGCGGGAGCATGCTGTATTCGGCGGTGATCCACCCGGTCCCCTTGCCGCGCAGATGCGGCGGGACGCGGTCCTCCACGCTTGCGGAGCAGATCACTACCGTGTTCCCCACGGTGATGATTGCGGAGCCTTCAGCCCACTTCTGCACGCCAAGCTCTGCGCTCAACGCGCGCATCTGATCTGGTGCGCGACCGTCGCCTCGGGGTCCGCTTGCGCTGCCGATACTCATGACTGGCTCCTCTCTACCGCTTTCGCCTCATCCCACAACGCGTCCAGTGTGGCAAAGTCTGCAGACTTTAGGGCAATCCCGCGCGCAGCGGCACGCCGCTCCACCTCTGAGAATCGTCGGCGGAACTTGTCGTTTGCCCCCCGAAGTGCCGCTTCGGCGTCAATGCCACTGCGTCGGCCCAGGTTCACCAGTACCGCGATCACGTCACCAAGCTCGTCCTGCGCTGCGGCGAGTGCCGCCGCACCACTCGCTGGACGCCCCGTGATTGAGTCCGGGTCCCCCGCTGTTGCCAACGCCTCCCTGAGCTCGCCCAACTCTTCAGTGAGCTTTTCGAGAACACCGTCCAAGGTTGGCCAGTCGTATCCAAGCGCACTCGCGCGATCCTGCAACTCCCTACTCGCCGAAAGTGCCGGCAGCCCGCGGCTCACACCGGCTAGTGCGCTCTTGAACGCGGGGGTCGTCTCGCCCACCGTTGCACCGCTTTCAACTTCGTCTCGCGCACGCTCCGCACGCTCTTCGGCCTTGATCGCCTCCCATGTGCGCTGCACCTCTCGAGAAGTCTCCGCCGTCCCCGCACCAAAGACGTGTGGATGCCTGCGAATGATCTTTCGTGCGAGTCGCTCCTGCACGTCCGTGAGGTCAAACGCGCCGCGCTCGGATGCGAGCTGCGTATGAAGGATCACCTGCAGCAACACGTCGCCGAGCTCTTCGGCCATCGCCGCGTCTGCCTTCTCGCCTGGGTTCGCCGCATGCGCCTCTATTGCGTCATGCAGCTCCCACGACTCTTCAATGAGGTGCTTTGCAAGGGTTAGGTGCGTCTGCTCTCGGTCCCACGGGCACCCATCGGGCGCACGCAACCGAGCGCTCAGCCACGGCATGGCCCACGGCGACGCGAGCGCATCGAGTGGCGCGAGCGGCGGAACAAGGATCGCTTCCCAATCTGCAGATTCTTCTGCGCACTCTCCGAGCGTGCGCGCCGTGCCACTCGGGAGCAGAGTCACCGCATGTGGCGCACCGTAGAGTCGAATCAGTAGCGCGATCCCCTTCCCCGCGCGGCCTGGAAGTAGCGCGGTGAACGTACCGCCGCGGGTAACGATCAAGGGGAGTCGCAGGTCGAACGCGGCACCGGCAAGCCCCTCCTCAGGGATGAGGACAACGCCATGCGAAAGATCAACCAGCGGTGCGACGACGCGAGCACTTGCGAGGAGGGTGTTGAGCGAGCTGTCGCCGCTCGCCGACGTCACGGAGCGGGAGTTGCGTCCGGATCTTGGACGACCGCGCCGTCGATCGCGATGCGCGCACTGCTGCGGTACCCATCAAGCCAGATCAGGAATCCGCTCGCTTTCACGGACGTCCGCTGTACCTCTGTATACGGTTTGTTTTCAATGGCGTTGACGCGAATGATGGCGAGTTGCTCGCCGAGCGTCTTGACGCTACTCACCTCTCCGTCACCCAGCCCCCAGACGATCGCAGAGAGATCAGGGTTGATTGCGTACTGAACCACAAAGCCTGGTCGATCTACCGTCAGGCCATCAATCTCCTTCGCGGCGGCTTCGGCCGCCACATCAAAGTCTGCCCCCGCTGCGGCGAGTTCCACCGCCAGTTGCTCAAGTCGAAGCAACACGCCCGCGCGGCGCGCCTCGAACTGGATCACGTGATATCCGAACTGCGTCTTGATCGGACCCAGGAGATCCCCCTGCGCCAAGCCGTCAGCCCAGACCGCTTCATCAAATTCAGGGACGAACGTTCCCTTGATCGCCCATGCGAGGAGGCCACCCTCTGCGCCTGAGCCCGTATCGTCGCTCTGGCTTGCCAACTCTTCGATCGGCGTTCCGTTGGCGATCAAGTCGTACGCTTCGGCAGCTTCTGCCTCCGCCGCAGCCCACGCAGGGTCTGCAGGGTCCAGCTCCGCTGCGGCTTCTGAGTTGTCGCTTGGGCTGTAGAGGATGTGGCGTACCTGCACCTCTTCACCCATGCCGCCATCTTGTGGCGCTGCAATAGAGACAAAGCTCACGTCACGCTGCTGCACAGGCTCCATGAGCAGCTCCGCTGTTACGTCTGTGCTGAGCACCGTCTGTAGCGCACGTTCGGCTGACATCTTCTTGTAGAGAGCCATATCAATGCCAACATCTCGTGCGGCATCTTCAAAGTCTGCATCTAGAGTTGATGGTCGAATCTGGTCAACGTAGAAGATCACAAACTGATCGTCGGCGCGCTTGATGACGTCAGTCGGCCCAACTGCTGTGAGCGCCCATGCTGCTTCGTATCCGGCATCGGATTGAGGGTCTTCATCCTTTGTGCTCCAGCCGATGCGGCCGCCATCTGCCGCAAAAGAGTCGGTTGACTCGCGCTTTGCAATCGCCGCCACGTCACCACCCGCCTTGATCTCTGCAAGGAGTGATTCGGCGATTGACTGCGCGGCAGCGGTCGTCGAGGTGCTCGGGCTCCCCGTTTTCGGGTCGTCCTCAATATCAATGGTGATGCGACGAAGCAGTCGCAGTTCAGGGATCGTGATCTCCTTGTTCCATTCAGCATCAATTGCCGCCTGATCGGCCACGATGCCGCGCTCCTCCGCGAGCTGCCCAACGAGTAGTGCGTCGATCATGTCTGAGGTCAGCTGGCTGCTGACGTTGGTCGCCTGGTCGTTGATCTGCTGCAGGATGGCGTTCCCCTGCTCACTTGCAAGCGTGCCAGCCGAGACACGGGCGCGGATGCGTGCACTCTCCTGACCGAGCCGGAAGAGCTCAATCTCACCTCGTGCCTTGGCTTCACCCACGCTGATTGCCCGACCGTTTACCTCGACCGCTGCGGCAAAGGAGCTGGTCCACCAGGCCGCACCCACTGCACCAACAAGAAGAACAGCCGACAGCCCGATCGCGGCAAGGAAGGCCATGTTGGTGAGGAGCGACTTATCTGCCTGGTCGTACCAGGCGCTCAGTCGGGCGCGGAGTCGTGCAATCAGTCTCATGCTCGTGAACTCTCCTTACACGTGAGGGTGAACGTATCGCTCGCAGTATAGGGGGCTGCGGTGGTATCCTCCATCCACGATGGCCAGCCACCCCGCGTCACTCACGGTCGGACGACCGCGCCGCGGCCCAATCGGCACGGTCAGCGACTCGATCCTCTCCCTTGTGCGCAGGCGTCGCCTGATCTGGTATCTGGCTGAATCTGCGCTCCGCAGAGGAGATGGAAATTCACTTCTTGGCAGCCTCTGGCTCATCCTCGACCCCACACTGCAGCTCGCCATCTACTACCTCGTGATCGGTGTGATCCTCCAGCGACCAGAGCCTGCCTTCCCGCTCTTTCTCTTTGCCGCCATCCTTCCTTGGCGCTGGTTCACGATGGCGGTCAGCAGCGGAACAGAGTCTGTTCGTCGTCGCAGTAAGGTGATGCAACAGATCGCCTTCCCACACCTCGTACTTCCAATTGCCGCGATTACCGCAAGCCTTGGGAGCTTTGTGTTCGGACTGATCCCACTCGCAGGGATCTATCTTTTCTATCCGGACCGACTAAGTGCATGGGTGCTCCTTACACCGGTCGTCATGATCGTCCAGCTCGCGTGGATGGCGCCGATCGCCATCCTCTTAAGCGCGCTCAATGTCTTCTATCGAGACATTGGGAACCTGGTGAAGCATGCGCTAAGGCTTGGCTTCTACCTCTCGCCTGCGCTCTTCAGTTATGAGCGGATGCAGCGCGTGGCATCGGAGCACCCGCCAGCAGACATCATCCTCAGCGCAAACCCTATGGCGTGGATCCTGAACTCATATCGCGACCTCCTCTACTACGAGCGTGCACCTGACTGGGTAGCGCTCGCGGTCGTCACACTCGCATCAATCCCCTTCACCCTCCTCAGCATCTATCTCTTCCGCCGCATGTCCCCGTCGTTCGTCAAGGTGCTCTAGTGGGATCAACATCACCGATTCTTCTCCAGCAGATGGGCGTGCGATACGAGCTGCGCCTTACGAAGAAGCGCTCACTCCGCCGCAGCCTTGTTGGCTCCTCGCGCACGGATGAGCAGGGGAACTTCTGGGCACTTCGCGAGATCAACCTTCGTGTCGAACCGGGCGAGTCCGTAGCGGTGATTGGACCAAACGGTGCGGGGAAGAGCACCCTGCTCAAGACGCTCGCTGGAATCATCACACCTGATGAGGGCCTCGCGGAAGTGCGTGGGACGATTGCGACGCTCCTTCAACTATCTGCGGGGTTCGAAGACGAGCTAGACGCGATAGAGAACATTCTCCTCGTTGGGGAGCTCCTCGGGATCCCTGCGCCGCGAATGCGCAAGAAGGTCCCTGCCATCCTCGACTTCGCTGACATTGGGAACTTTGCGGACGCGGAACTTCGAACCTACAGCTCTGGCATGCGCGCGCGCCTCGGATTCAGTGTGGCAACATCGGTGGACCCAGATGTCCTACTCCTTGATGAAGTCCTCTCTACCAGTGATGAATCCTTCAAGAAGAAATCGAGTGCACGCATCAAGGAAATGGCACGTCAGGCACAAGCCATTGTCTACGTCACTCACGATCTTGAATCTGCGCAGGAACTCTGCACGCGGGCAATTGAGCTGCGTGACGGACGCATCGTGGCAGATGGCCCGTCTGAACAGGTGATCAGTGCATATGCACGGCGCATGCGCAACGCAAAATAGCCTTTAACGCGCCTAAGGCGCGACGCTCGGTTGCGGTAGCCCGCCGCGGTAGTTCAGGATCACCAGCAGCGTTCGTGCCGCATCAAGTTCAAGGATTGACTCCACCTCAGCGTTCTTGATGACCGCGCCAGCCTGATCACTCAGCGTCACCACCCGACCAATCGAGAGGCCGCGAGGGAAGGCGGAGCGCAGCGTCTGGCTCAGCTCAATGCCAGAAGTGGTCACCTCTGCACCAATCGGTACTTCGCGGAGCGAATCAATACCCTCAAAGGCGAGCGGATTTGCACCACGACCCTTGATAAGTCCAATGGCACCCGTGCTCGCAATCTCAGCCGTCACAGAGAACTCCGGGTCACTCATTAAGCGTACTTGTGCGCTTACATCGCTCACCTCAATGACGCGCCCCGCAAGCGTGTTTCCTGCGCCAATGACCACGTCACCAACCTGGATGCCGTCGCGGGCGCCACGATCAATCACCACCAGGCGACGACCGATCTCAAAGTCGCGCGCAACGACCTGCACCGCCACGCTGGAGAAACGAATCGTGGAGCGAAGGTCGAGCACCGCCTGTAGTTCGGTGATCTCGCGCTCTAGGCTCGCCACGCGCGACGCAGAGGCGACCGCCTCGTCTCGCTCTGCGATGGTTTGCGCGAGGCGGGTGCGGAGTTCCTGCACATCGGCGGCCACCGCGCCAACCGTTGCAAGGCCGCGGCCAAGTGCGGCAAGCGGTTCCGTGACCAGCCGCAGCGGCTCGGCGAGTGCGTCACGCACCGCTTTACTCGGCGCACTCCCTGAGGTGACCAGCGCGATCAACGTCAGCCCAACCAGAAGGGTGCTTGAACGCCCACCAAGGGAGATCTCCTTACGAGCACCCGTGCGGAGCCGAGAACGGAAGAGCACGCTGCGCCGTTATCGAAGCGGTCGCTGATAGGTCTCTGGTACCAAGAGCTTCTCGAGCGTGTCCACTTCCTGCAGGATGATCCCAGTGCCGCGGACCACGCAGGTGAGTGGGTCATCTGCAATGCGCACTGGCATGTTGGTCTCCGCCGCAAGGCGGACCTCAATGCCAAGTAGGAGCGCGCCACCGCCGGCGAGCACAATTCCTTGATCCATGATGTCCGCCACCAACTCGGGCGGCGTCTCTTCAATCGTGTCGCGCACGGCGTTGATGATCTCCACGAGTGACGGCTCGATCGCTTCGCGGATCTGTGGCGCCGTCACCTCAACGGAGCGTGGCAGACCGGTGAGGAGATCGCGGCCGCGCAGTGTGATGCGCTGTGCGTCCCACTCGCCAGAGTGCGCGGATCCGATCGCCATCTTGATATCTTCCGCGGTGCGCTCGCCAAGCAGCATGTTGTACTTGCGACGCGCGTAGGCAACGATGTTCTCATCCATCTCGTCACCAGCAATGCGGATGCTGCGCGCGGTGACGATGCCGCCTAGGCTCGTGACCGCAACCTCCGTGGTACCGCCACCAATGTCAACGATCATGCTTCCTGATGGCTCAGCCACGGCGAGCCCTGCGCCGATCGCCGCCGCCATTGGCTCTTCAACAAGGCGCACCCAGCGCGCGCCCGCCTTGAGCGCCGCGTCGCGCACGGCGCGCTTCTCCACTTCCGTCACACCTGAAGGGATGCCAATGATCATGCGCGGTCGCGCGGCGAGCCATCCGCCAGAGTGCACCTTGCGCACATAGTGGCTAATCATCTGTTCGGTCACCGCAGCGTCGGAGATCACGCCGTCACGGAGGGGACGGATGGCCACAATGTTGGCCGGGGTGCGTCCGAGCATGCGCTTCGCCTCTGCACCAATGGCGAGCACCTTCCTTGACTTTGTCTCAACGGCTACGACTGAAGGCTCGCTGATCACGATCCCCTTCCCGTGCACATGGACGAGCGTGTTCGCCGTGCCGAGGTCAATGCCGATGTCGTTGGAGAAGAGGCTGTACAGGCGGTTGAGCATTTCGCGATGGTAGCACCCGCCCCCGCGCTATTCGGGGAGCCCACCCGCCGCCCAGACGCTCGGGCGCTGGGAGCGGATGCTGCTCCATCGGCCGTGCCCAATCACCAGATGGTCGAGGAGTTCCAGGTCGAGGAGGCGAGCCGCCGCCACGACCTCCGCCGTCAGGCGCACATCCTCTTCCGAGGGTTCCGGATCTCCACTGGGATGATTGTGCACCAGCGCAAAGCCAACGCCACCAAGATCCAAGACGGGGCGGAGCAGCTCGGCAATGCGAACGCTCGTCCCCGTTGCCGTCCCCACGTACACCTGACGCAAAGCAAGGAGACCATTTCGCCCGTCCACCACCGCCACGTGCAGCTCTTCGTGATCTCGCCGCGCCAGGAGTGGCATCGCAAGCGCCGCTAGGTCGGCGGGCGATTGCACGCGCTGTCGCGCGAGTGGCCACCACGTCGTTGTGGTTGCAAGCGCCTCCATCACGCGATGAACGCGGTCGGCATTACTCGCGGAGATTCCAGCGCGCGTCAGGCGGGCGCCGATCTGTGCGCTAAAGAGGAGCGTGCACTCGCCCGCGAGCGCGTCGTCGAGACGATCAGCGAGACCAGGGATTTCTGCGAGCGTTTCAATCGCGGTGAGGAGCGTGCGGTCATGGGCGGAAGTATTTACTGGACCTGACGCGTCGCGTTCGGTTCGACGTTCTGCGATTGTCATGCGCTTCACCTCCGCTTGCTGGTGTCCCCGGCAGTACGGCGAGCCCGCCGTTTTCCCGCCGCACCACCGAAGACTTCACCACTATGTGGCGCGCGGTGTAGCGCGCGCGTACGCACGCCTGTGGAGAACCCTGCGGTGCTTGGCGGTGCTAGACCGAGAAGGCGGCGAAGACGAGCATCGCGTTGTATGCGGCGTGCAGCGTGATCGTTGCGAGGAGCGACTGCCTGCGCACCCAGAGCCATCCGAGCGCGAGGCCGAGCGGGAGGCGGATCGCGAACGCAACGAATGCAACAGCGAGCGCGTCAGTAATGCTCTCGCCGCCAATGTTAAGCGTGTGCGCGAACGCGAAGACGATCGCGGAGAAGAGGATGGCGCGGCGAGCGCCGGATTGACGTCCCCACGCCTGCGTGATCACGCCGCGATAGAGAATCTCCTCCCCAATCGGCGCGATAATCGCCGCACTCATCAGATTGAAGAGCAGCGCGCTGCTATTGATGGATGGAGGGAGTGGCGACTCTGGCACCGCGCCAGTGCCTTGAATGAGGAGCGCACTAAAGAGTGCCGCTGCAACAACAATGGGCACCGTGATCGCGAGCCCCCACGCAACATCCCCGAGCGCACCTCCGCGGCGGTCGGCAACGGGGAGGTTCGGCGAAGTGACCTGGTGCTGGCCGAAGATCGCACGCCAGCTCGCCGCCCCAGTGCCAACAACGGTGAGGGCGACGACAAGGGTTGTTGCTAGGTTGGTACTGAGCGCAATGCCGAGTGTCGCGACGGCCGGATCGAGCTGCTCAAAGCCACCGAGTGGTGTGGAGAGGAGCAGCAGTGGGGCTGGGGCGAGGATGGCGAGCGGAAGTACTGACCAGAAAACCGCCAGCGGCCCAGGACCACGCCAACTCCACTCGGGCGTATCTGCACTCCGCTGCAGTGCCGAAGCACCGTTGAGTCCAATCAGCCCGAGTGAGAGGACGAGGAGCCCAGCACTAAGTGCCACCACTCCCGCGCCGGCAAGCGCGGCGAAGAGGAGTGAGCCACCCGCGATGCTCGCAATAAAGCCGATGCCATAGAGCGCAGGTGCCTCTCGTCCATCGAGTTGGAGGAGGCCCGGTCGCGGGCGTGGCTCGGTTATGGCGTGGTACCGGCCGTCAGCTCGGCGAGTGTGTCAAGGACGCGCTGCAACTCTGCAATGCGATCGCCGTAGAGCGAGAAGTTCCCTGCGCGGAGCGCCTCTTGCGCCTGCGCGAAGATTTCAGACGCGCGCGTCACGAGTCCGCTGACATCGGTTGGCTGGCTTCCGCCACCTGGATCAACCACTCCGCCGCCAACGAGAAGGTTCAGCGCCTGTGCGAGCGAATCACCCCAGACAACCTTGTCCGATGTGGCGGCAACGATCTTCTGGAACTCAGGGAATGAGCTGGAGGTTGACTGCAGGTAGACTGGCTGCAGGTACACGATGCTGTTCCCCACTGGCGTCACAATCAGGTTGCCGCGGATCACCGTGGAACCCGACTGATCCCAGAGCGTGGTCTGCGCCGCAATGATTGGGTCTGCGTCAATACGTGCATTCACCTGTGCGGGGCCGAAGACTGATGTGTCCTTCGGGAATCGATAGCTCACCACCTGGCCATACTTATCGCCGTCGTTGCGCGCGGCTACCCACGCGATCATGTTCGGTCTGCTGGTTGGAACAAGTGGTTGAATCAGCGCAAACTCTGCGCCATCTTCGCCAGGGAGTCGAACGCGTACGTAGTACGCCTCGCCCGGAAGTGACTGCGAACCGGCCGAAGCCTCAGGAACCGTCCAGACATCGTCCTGACGGTAGAAGGTCTGCGGATCCGTCACGTGATAGCGCGCATACATGCGCGTGGTGACGTCAAAGCCCTCTTCGCCTACACGAAGGTGCGCGCGCAGATCGGCGGGCATCTCGTCGAGTGGCTGGAAGAGACTTGGGAAGACGTTGCTCCACGTGCGAATGATCGGGTCGCTCGGATCGGCAATGTAGAGCTTCGTCTCGCCCGTGTAGAGGTCGAGCGTTGCCTTGACGCTGTTGCGGATGTAGTTGATCGGCCGGTCAAAACTGGTTCGAGCGAGTGACGGATCAAACGCCTGTGCGTTCGGGAATCGGTTGCTCATGGTGTAGCCGTCCACCATGTAACTGAGCCCGCCATCTTCGCGGATGACTAGGTACGGGTCGCGATCCCAGCTGACAAATGGTGCGAGCGCGCTGATCCGCTCGCCAACCGTGCGGCGCCAGAGGAGCTGACTGTCCGACGTGATTTGGTCGCTGATCAGAAGGTTGAGATCACCAAGTCGTGCGGCAAAGAGAAGTCGGTCGGCAAGGGTGCTGAGTGAGATGCCGTTCTCGCCGCTCCAGCTTGTTGTGGCGTCGCCGGTGATGACGCCATCTGCATCGATCTCACCTTCGCCGATTGGATAGTCAAACTCTGGAGTCTTCGCGCCAACAATGACCCAGTCATCATCGAGCTCACCGAAGTAGATGCGCGGCTCACTGACCACGGGTGCGCCGTCCGTGGAGACGGGTGGGATGTCACGGATGATCAGGCGAGGGAGGCCACCAGAGCCAACTTCGGCAACTGGGACCATGGCCACACCGATACCGTGCGTGAAGGTGATCCTTCGGTTCACCCAGGCGGCCGACTGTTGCGCGCGATCTGGATTCAGTTCGCGTGCGGAGAGCATCACGAGTCGCTGTTCACCATTGATCGTGTAGCGATCAACGTCAACATCGGCAAAGTTGTAGTACTGACGCACGGTCTGCAACTGATCAAGCGTCTGCTGAAGCGGTCGGTAATCCCACAGTCGGGCATCCGCAAACGTCTCAGCATCCGTGGCAATTGAATCTGCCGTTAGCGTCGCCTCACCGTCGTACTGGAGCTCACTCCAGCCATCGAGGCCGAAGGCGAGTCGCGTCATCTTCAAGTTGTTTGCAATGTATGGCTCTTCGAGTGCGAACTCGTTCGGTTGCACCTGGAAGCGCTGGACAAACTCAGGGTAAAGACCACCAAGCACACCAGATGCGCCGAACCAGACGAGCGCGGTGAGCGTGAGGGGCCAGACCGTACGAGTCAGTGCCGCGCCAATCAAGAATGCAGCGGCGATCGCGGCGATCCCCGTGAGGATGTCCAGTCCTGGGAGCCGCGCAACGTTATCTGCATAAGAGACGCCGGTTGCGACGCCCGTGCTTGAGTAGACGAGCTCCAACTTGTCCAACTGATATCCGTAGGCGGTGGCGAGAAGTACGCCACCAATCATCAGCGCAAGGTGGAGTCGCGGCAGTGTGCCAACGAAGCCGAGGCCACGCGCGCCAATCCCTGGGAGATAGCGGAGCGCCGCTGCGAGCGTCCCCGCGAGTAGGAGGGTGACGCCGATCCCCTGCGCGAGGCGCAAGACGGGGAGTTCGAAGAAGTAGAACGAGATGTCACGACCGAACACAGGATCAACGACTGGCGTGCCGCTCGGGTCGAAGGAGACCGCGTTCTGCCAGAGGCTGATCGCCTCCCAGTTCGCGGCAACCTGCGCGCCAACAAACAGCGCCACAAGAAGTGCGCCGATGCGCAGGACACCACT